>Ga0325402_1001336_pt1 | contig 19936 bp, 13 predicted proteins | sample PopdelMetagenome_22_FD_207212 | JGI IMG/M metagenome (GOLD analysis project Ga0325402, IMG submission 207212) | Populus deltoides microbial communities from Bellville, Georgia, United States - Xylem-PdKOR-R3 | ecosystem: Host-associated > Plants > Phyllosphere > Stem > Wood/Secondary xylem...
TATATATATATATATATTAAAAGAACATAATTGGGTGGTGGTGGAAGTTTGCCCACCCAATTCCAAGAAACCATTTTCCTGATTGAAGAAGGAAAAGGCAGATTGGGAACAGAGAATTGGAGAAAACAAAATTTATCCACCTGTAGGCATAAATTCTTAGCCAGAAATGTGGACCTTCCAAGTTACAGAGAGAGAGAGAGAGAGAGAGAGAGAGAGAGAGAGAGGGTAACAGGAGGAGGAGGAGGAGGTAAAAGGACAAAAACTCGTTAAAAAAAGAAAAGACAAAAAACAGTTGCAAGAAAAACCTGCGCTCAGTTTCATTTTAATGAGCTCCAGGACATACAAGACTTATACCCAGCTGTTGAGCTGACGCTTATATAGTATGGAAAACAAAGAGACAACAGAATGTTTCTCCGGTATTTTTATGTGCAGATACATACAACACAACCCACATACACAACAGGCAACTGTCTTTCAATTTGGTTGAATTTAGTTTGTCCTAATTGTGACCTAATCAATCTTACACATGTTCAAGAATATCCCATACTGATTAATTTGAGAAAGTTCCAAGAACATCAGTAAGCGATGGTGGGAGCAGTTAACTTTATACCAGTCATCTGCAGGTTTTTTTTAAAAAAAGAGAATCCAGCAGAAGTGACTCTTCTCTTCTCTGGTAACCTATAGCAATCTCGACAACCGAATTTTTTCAGTTTATGAAATGAAATAATTAGTAATACTTGTTTGGGTATTTGTTAAAAAAAGCAACAATTAATATTTAAATATACCTTGCTTTTCACTTGCTGTTTGAGTTTTTTTTATTTATTTTAAAAGTGTTTTTAAAAAAAACTGATTTTTTTAATTTTTTAATTTTAAAATAATTTTTTTAAATTATTTTGATATACAAATATAAAAAATAATTTAAAAAAAATAAAAAAAAATATTATTAGATTTTCAAACGCCCTTTAATCGCAATCAGGGTTTGAAGTGGGAAGTGGCTGGCTAGAGTTTTTAATATTTTAACCTCATTAATCCAATCCTTTACTGAGGTCCAGTGGAGAGAATTTAATGTAGTAAGAGGTTATGAGATTCACGTGAGACCACAAAATCTAAACAAAATCCTATAAAAGATCACAACAAGAGGCCAGTAGCCAATAAGGGTGGCTAGCAGAAACAAAGTGGATCATGAGATCACTGCAATGGCTAGTAGTTGGCTACCCAACTGAGAAGGACAATAACAGCTGTGACTCTCTGCGCCAAGCTGTTCTCTTTCGCTGTTGATAAAATGTTTTTATTTACTCTATAGTCTACACTTAAGAAAGAGAAAGAGACCTTAAATTAAATTTGGCAAGAGAAAAAAGAAAGAAAAAAGAAAAAACAGCAGCTGCAGCTGCAGCTGCAGCAGCAGCAGCAGCAGCAGCAGCAAAGGGAAAGAATGAGAGAGACCTTAACACCGACTATCATTTAAGGCTACCTTGCATGCAAACCTTAACTTAAGCCTTTACCTCTCGCCTTCTAACCATTTTCTGTTTGTCACTATTGTCTCCCCCCTATCTCTTCCAGAGATGAAATGTCAAAATCTAAGCCCATTTGTCACGTCTCAATCACCTTAGATTCTCTTTCACACGCTCCCTCTCTTGTTTCCTCAAGGGAGGTTTCTTTTTCAATACAATCAAGGGACAGCTAGCTAGCTAGATCTTGATCAGCAGAAGCATCCACTAGCTTCTTCTTTGGTGAAAAATATAGACCCGGAACCTAAGCAAGCTAGGGCTAGCACGAAGCATTCAAGTCTTTAAGCAAATTAGTAAAGAAGGCCCCATCTTATCTCAGGACATACCACCCATCCTAAATGCTCTGCAAATTACCAAGAATGAAAATGATTTCAGAACGTACGTCTGAAAGAGTTCCAAACACGAAATCTATTACGAAGGTGGGTGATTCCCATTGAAACATCGATTTTGCACCTTTATTTTAATCCTTGGTGAGTATTGAATGTTTGACGCTACGCGGGCATGATTTTTTTTACCCTTATAGTTCCTCTGTGCTGGTTAAAGGAATAAAACAACGAAGGATATTGCTTTTTATAGTATTATGGCTTAATATCAACTGCCTAGGAAAGTGACCAGAAAGAGATCCCATCACCCTCCCTTTAGCCTTTCACATGCAGAGCATCTGTGTACTTCTTCTCAAAGTCATTGTTAATTCAGATTAAACGGCTTGACCTAACAAGACCATCTCTAGATTATGGGCTCATGAGTCCAGCCTTATTTGCTTCGTGCTGATCGAATTCAGACCTGCATGGAAGCCCAATTCGGATTCCTATCCAGTTCATAATCAGAGCTCGAAATTTGTGTAAATTGCTTGGTTTTGAACTTGGAACACCCACACAAATAAGTTTTTTTTTTTTAACTCCTAGTTTCTTTTCCTATAAAATAAGTTTGCCAAGGCGATTCGATCTCAACTAGGAACCTCAGTGATGTGACTAGGGTGATTAAAATCATATGACCGAACTTATGGTGGTCAAACATGACTAATTACTTAAGCTATACCTAGAGTTGGAAGGAAAAAAATCAACAACCTAATGGTTTTTGGTAGTATATTTTTCTCTTTGTGATGGGACACTTAAGGAACGTATCCCATCTCTTTTGTGACGGCGATGTAGACACACTGCACCCCAAGGTGACAGAGAGGCGCTTTTGTTTCGTGAAATGTACAGTTAGACAACAATGTATTTTTTTTTTTAAATAGCACCTTAAATATAAATTTTTAAAAAATAATATTATTTTTTAAAAAAATTCAATGAAATAACATATTTTAACTTTATTGTACTAAATACATGATAATATTGTATTTCTAAAACATGATATTAATTAAAATTAAAATTTCACTAAATTGAAGAACACACAAAGCAAATTAAATGTTTCTCTCTTTCTAAACCAACAGACACCCTCATTATCTCTCTAAAAAACCCATCAAATACTTTTATTTTGTTATTAAAATAACAAAAAATCAAACTCATTCGAGTTTCTAAATATCTTTTGAAGTTTTTGTGTTCAAAATCCACCTTTTATTTGCTACTGTCGTTACCACGGCTGTTGCCGCTATTGTTCTGACCCTTTTTCTAGTCGTACAAGCAAGGTATATATATTACATTGCTATAAATTTATTTTTGTTTTGGTTAAAATGAAACAATTGTTTATGATGAATTTATGGTTTATTGAATTAATAATAAATTAATTATGCATTGCGTTTAATGTAATTAGGGATTTGTTTGTGTATTGTTGATAATCAGCTAATAATATAATTAACTACACTTGATGATTTCATGGAAGAAAGCATGAATGCAGTAGAATTATGATGAATTACACGTTCCATTGAATTGTTGAAAAATTGATAAATTTGATACTTTCTTTGAATTATATTAATTTGCTATGATTTTGGGTTTGATTTAATGCAATTAAGTATGAAACTATTAATTAGATTTTGTATCATGAATTATGTTTAATTTTTGTTGAATTTTGCTTTAACATTAAATTTTGGGAATTTGATTGAATTTGCTATGAATTTTGCCAATTAGGGTTGGAATAATGCAATTTAGTTAAAACTACATCCAATTGACAAGAATCTGATTTTTTTTTATAGAATATCTTATAATATATATATGTTATGTCATCATAGTGACACTATTGTTTATGATATATGAACAGTAGTATCACATATAATGACAGAAATAATTTGTTGTTAAATGGTAATTTAAGTATGTCATATACAGAAATGAAAGAAACCATTTGTCATGGACTTAGGTGAAATTATAATGGTATTGATGTTAAAGTAACTTGAAAGTGTTAGATTGATGAACATCAATATTACCCAGTGTCGATTGTGTGTGATCATGGTTTTAAAACAATGATTGATTCTTTCATCCACAGTGGTTTGAACATGATGATATTGTATGTGAGTAGTTAATCAAAACATGTGCGTGTCCTAGCTTCTGATGGTCCTTCAAATTCAGTTAGTAGAGGTAAAAATAGTTTATTGTCGGATGATTTGCTGTAAAGGATAGATGATATTATGTTTAACAATCTATTTGCTGATCAACATAGAATTACCTATTCTAAGCCTTGTGACAATGAAGATGATGAGACGTTAGATCCAAATATGATGGTAAATGTTGATGATGATGTTTATAATGATGTTGATGAAATTAATACCTCTTGTTTATGAATTTAGAGATGTTTCTTAGTTTAGTTTCATTGTTTTTAATGATTGGGAACTTAGTTGTAAACGTATGTTAGGAGAGTCTGATATAGAGGTTAAACAAACATTGAATAGTAAAAATAAATTGGTTGCTACAGTTAAATAGTGGCATATTTCACATTCGCATGAATACTGAGTCCAACGATCGAACTCTATATTTGTTCAATTACAATGTGTGCATGTGCTTGAATACAAGTAGTATTTATATGGGTGATATCATAAAAGGTAGGATTCATTTGAGATAACAAAGTTAAAAGGAGCACATATATATGTTTTGATCTTTTTCAAAAAAAGACCACCATTAGCTTGATGCAAATTTTATTGTTAATACTAAATCAACCATTGTTATGAATAAGCTTTCAATGATGGTTGCACACATATAAGTTGAAACAAAATTTCATTACAAGTATAAAATTTTATATAACAAAGCATGAGTTGCAAAACAGAAAGTGATTGAGTATCTTTTTGGTTCACATAAGGAATCATTTGAAAAATTGCCTAGGTTGTTATTATCAATAAAAAAATTAAATCTTGAAATAGTTGTTGATTGAACGCATAAAGGAAATCTTGATGATAGTAGAGTGGTTATGAAATATGAGAATTTGTTGAGTTTGATTATTGTGGTTTTTTGCAGGTTTTTTTTAAGAAGGACAAAATTTTGATTATAGTTTCTATATAAGGAGATACTCTACCTAAATTTTGTTGAAATTATAAAATTTTTAACTCTTTAAAATTATTAACTAAATTAATTGTTAAATTAACAAAGTAAACAATACATCTCATAAAAAACAAATTTTTTTTATTAGATTTAGATGTTGGAGAAAGTTTTTGCTAAGAGGGGCAATAGCTTCACTACCAGTCCTCTGGCTTAACTGGTCGACATATTAATCTAGTTGTTTGAATCAGTCGACTGATTAACACAAAAACTATGAGTTTTTATGAATTTTTTCTTCCAAATATTTTTTATGTGTCAAAATATATATGTCCAACTTGTAGACTAAAAAATAGACTGCAATTAAAATCTTCAAAATTTACTATTGATATAGAAGCTTTACCTTTATTTTTTAGTGTCAACCGGTCTACTGGTTTAACTAACTATTGTGAAATGATCGATCGGTGCTTAAGGGGATTTGATTAAATGTTGCAGTTTTGAACCATAACAAGAATTATAATTTTATTGCTGTTCGGAACCGTGACATTTAATCAAAGATCGTGATTCTGAACCACAAAGTTAATTAAATGCCAAGGTTAAGAACCGTGACAAAATTATAATTTTTATCGCGGTTCTGAACCATGACTTTCATTAAATGTCGCAGTTTTGAACCGTGACTTTTTAAAAGTGTGTTATTTCAACAAACTTTTTTGCTTTTAAAAGTGTGCATTTTGTATTCTAATTTCCCAATTTTTCCAAAAACATCACATATAATTACAGGAAAATCCTCTACTAATTTGCTTGTTTGGAAATCTAGGAATCATAATCCAATGTATAATAAACATGGATGTTTTCAATCCCACTTGACATACTCCTAAATCTAGACGTGGGAGATAACTTTGAGATCGTTTTGTATTAGAGTAGTTTTTGTATTTTGTCTAAATATATAGAAAAAACGGTTTGGTTAGTCAAATAATTTTTTCTTTTTGGATTGGATCACATATATAATTATGTTTCAAACCTTGATTTTGTAAGAGCTAAACTAACATGCTTATCTTTCATGAAAATTTGTTTTTCATTTATTTTGCATTCAAAAACCCATTTCACAATAATTTTAACCAAACATATTTTTTTGATGATTAAGTTAATATGATGGAGGATTAGGATAAACAAAAAAAATGCAAGGAATAATATGAAAGAGAAGTGGTGGAGCGAGATGCCCTTGATTTCTGTCAATGAGGTATTTATACATTATCATCATTCATAGGATCACATGTGTAACAACCCAGTTATTAAACATTTTTTCTACCAAAATCTCGATAGAGTTTCTTTTAAAATAGAATGTATAAAGTTATCGATAATTTCATTTTCACAAACAAATTTTTTAAACCAATGTTTTCATTTCCTTGATCCAATTTCTTCTGGATCATTACCACATCAATGCATTTCCAGCAAATTCATTTCTTCACAATTTGTTAGCATTGCAATATAATTTCCTCTCTCTCTCTCTCACTAACCAACAACACAACATATACATGATAATATATTATTATATAACAGTCCTATATTTATAACAAAAGAATATTAATGTTAGAAATATTTAATTCGCATATATTTACAATAAAAAGTTTACATTATTAATTATATATTCAGAACAAAATATCCATATATATATGTCTTATAATTCCAAAATAGACAAAATTATTATGTTTCACATAATGTACTCTACTCATAAAGCTAATATAAGGAACCTGCAAATAATACAACAAATAATATAAACAAATCGAGTAAAAAAAATTCTAACAACAAGGAATTAAAACAATTTCTCATTTCTTTTACTTTCATGTTTTCATTATTACAACGTATCATTTACTTTGTGTATCATCAACTCAATGTGAATATCAATTTTTGAATTGATATCATTAACGATTTCTATGGTATGGTTAATAAAAATTATGCTGATACCAAATCACCAGGTATCATTAGCTACTAATCCACATGTCAACTAATCAATAAATGCTAATACCAACATACTAATGTTGATATCATTAGCCTTTCCTAATCTCTTGGAAACGACTAATCAATAAATTTTAATGCTAATATACTCGTATTAACATCATTAGTCTTCCTTATTATCTGGGAAATTTTCATCACCCAATTTTTGTATAATATAAAAAAAATCACATCAATTTATTGTCTCTTGACAATACTCTTATATTGACATCATTAGTTTTCCTTATTATCCAAACATGACTAATCAGTAAATGTTGATCTCAAAGAACCATTGATATCATTAGCCTCCATCCTCAAATTGACTAATCAAATCATAAATCTTTACTCTTATTCCATGATTTATTTATTTATATGCCAAGTTAGATTACCGACAATTCATTTAATAATTGAAATAATTCAACCAAAACAATAAAAACTAATAAATAAGTGTTAAACACCTATCTGCCCCCCCTGAAGTCTCAGCACTTGTCCCCACTTATGATCGTGCTATTGAGATATCCTCTATCAAAACAAGATTATTTCATCACTATATCATTTTGTAACTTCTTTCTATATCATTTTTTTTATTACAATCCGTTATAAATCACACTTTAATTAACTCTTCTTTCTTTATTTTTCTAATTTCCTAATTTCCGTAATCCAACCTAACTACATATAATTAAAAACACAATAAATAAACTTTCAAATATCATGTTTTGGCCGAAAGTTTCCAAGTACAAGAACACATTTAATTTTTCTTCCATTTCTTTCAATTAACATTAAACCCATTAAATTCACATGCTAAATAACACCAATTAAATAAAAAACTTCATAAACATCATATCTACTCATCAAACTAAATTTCTCAAAATTATAAACCCTATCTATCACCTCTAATCTCATAAAAAAACACCATTATTCTTAGTAAAAGACATTCTCATCTTCAAATCACAATTAATCAAGAATAATTTATAAGAGAAACAAGTTTTTTTTCCATAATTATACCACAAGGTTAATCTAACTTTTTTCTCTTTTGATTTAAGTATTAGTTATCTAATTCAAACTCTTAACAACTCATAATTTGGTTTTACTACTAATTTCTCCCAATAAATCTATATTTTGCATTTGTATATATCAATTTTTTCATTTTACACTTTACTAGCCTTAATTCCATTTTCTTCTTTTTAACCTTATTTCCATATAATATATTCAACCCCATTTAAATGTCCCACACATCGATCCATTTCGAACTTCTCAACATTTTCAACCTAACATTTAATTTATAAAAACACTATTAAACTTTCCAACTTTCTTAACACATAACCAACACTAAATCATAACAATGAATAACCTATACACTTTTCCATCCAATATTTATATAAAACTATGGCATCTTTCATATTTTTTCATATAGCCATAAATTCATAAATTACAAGACCAATTATTTTTATCTTGTCCATGTGTTCAAAACTATTTACCACTTTTTTCTTTTACTTTCCTATACCAAGTTAATCAATTTTCAATTATAACTAAACATAATTTCCAAAAATCTTACAATTTAGAAAATTATAAATTAACCACCTCGTAACCCTTCACCTTATTTTTATAACTTTATCTAGGCATTTGACCATTTACATCTTAAGTATATTTTCATAAATATGACACAAACACACACATCAACACCCATAAAATTTAGAATTTTTCTTTCACTTCCATAATATAAAATCATTTTTTTCTGGATAAGAGTAATGTATAAAAGAGAAAAAATTGTGCAAAAATATAAGAAGTACAAATGCCTGTTATCTAGGTCAAATTAAATAAAGGCAACCAAAAAAAGAAGCAAAAGCTCAAAGAAAATCAAAAGTGAAAATAAACAGATTGCCAAGACAAACACTGGTTGACTGGTTTTTAGGAAAACTAGAAGCAATTAACCAAATGTTCATACAGAAACCCAGAAAAAACAAAAAAAATTCAAAAAATAATCGATTGGTTCATGAAGATCACACAACTGGTCAATAGTTTATGCAAAACAATAAAATCAAGAAGTTGCAAAAGCAAGGAAGCCTCGGGATAATAAAAGATGCTAGATAGACCTGACGACAGCTGAGATCTGATACCTAGGTTCAAGCTCAATCAAATAGGATCAAACTAACTAAATAATATCCTCACATACATCTTAGTGGGTTTAATAGATTTGATGGAAGACTCAGTTATTCCTCTTATACCAAATGAAGTAAATCGTGACTGAGATGACTGATTGAGCAAGAAGGTGTAAAAACTCTTTTTTTTGAAGTGTGTGTATGCCCACTGTAGTACGGGTCACCATGTTAGGAAAGGCTAACCCAGAAGGGTCCTACTAATGATAACACCCCAAATTGCAGTAGAAAAAGAGCACTGAAAGAATAAGTAGTCATATGTCTAAGCATGCGGTCTCACAAAGGATACATACTAAAAAGCATGCAGCCTGTCCATGGTGTGAAGACAACTCATAAAAGCAAGCCATATGATAAATGAATGTCTTGGGATGAATCCTGGGAATTAGAGAAGATGGTGCATAAAATCTGTGGGTTTATAAGAATATCCCATGCTGAGTCAATGAAGAACCTATTTGAAGGATGACTTTTCTAGACATAATGATTTGGAAAGGCACTCCTAGGGTGAAAATGAACTAATTTCTAAATAGACTGAAGCTCTAGACTACCCGATGGGACATCCCAAGTACCCTCCTCTATAATGTCTGAGACCTTGGCATCCTAGAGAAGCCCAGTAGATGATAGTACCCTAAAAGGCAAGAGGTCACATAATTGTTGCCTATTTAGCAACCAATAGTCTGACAAAAAAGAAGTAATAGATCCATCATCAATGTAAGAGACAAACTTCCCTTTACACCAATCTTTGTTAAGAAGCATCTTCCTCAATGATTAAGAGGACACTAAAGAAGGCTTGACATGTAAGAAAGATCTAACTTTAAGAAGAACATCGTGGGCCTATCCTAACCATGCTGAATGATCTATACAATCATAGAAATTTCCACTTAATTCTTTCATTTCCTTTTAATCTACATAATTTTTCCCTTTACATAACTCAACACTTTCTCCCTTAACTTTCATAACATACAACCTATATTTCTTTACAAAAATCCTATAACACCCATTGCAATTCTAAACCAAATATCTATCTTACAATATATATATATATATATAACACATACACATCAAAATAACATTCCATATCTTACAATTAAGTTCAATTCATCACTTCCCTTACATGTTTCTCATGGCCGACCCTAGAGCTTGAAATCATTCCTTGGTTTTTCTTCAATTTAAGCCAACTTCTAGTCTATCTAGAATCTATTCTATGTCAAATTTAACAACTTCATACATTTTCCCTAAATTTTTGTTCAAGAACCTTAATTTGAAGAAATTAGGGATTTCATTCTAAAATGTCCAAACCTCTAATTAACAAAGAAATAATGGATGAATAACACATTACCACTCAAGTTTGATATTAAAATCACCATCTTTGAAAGCTTTAGCCTCCAAAATCTTTTTCTCCTTTATAATTTTTTTGTTTCTCTCTTTAACCCTAATTTTCCCTCCGCAAATTTTCGCATAGATTCTTGGTTAACTTGTTTTTCTCTCCACACACACTAAATAAACCCTAATTTTTAGTGAGAAATCAAGAAAAATGCATGAAAAAAGAAGACTTAAGTTCATTCCTTCTCTTTATGCCCAACATCTTTTCTTTAAGAAGAGGAAGATGGTGTTTTTGATTTATTTATGATTTTTCCCTCACTTATGTCTCTCCATGTCATTTTATGTAATTTACCCAACTCCTAGTACCATTTCGACACTGTTAAATGTCTAAATTCAATAGTATTTTTCTTATTTTCTCTTAGTAAACTTCACTTTAAATTTAGCATATTTAGTTTATTCTTTATTTATTTCTTTCCTTCCATTAAGGTTTATCACTATTTCATAAAATTCATAATTTCCCAAACCCAAGGCCTACAAACATTTTGTTTAGTTTACAAGTATTTAAACTTATCTTAATGTTTTAAACAAATTTTTAAAATTTTTAGTCCAATAGTTTATATTTACCCTAAATCCTAAGAGTGAATAGTAAAATTTTTGATATGATTTGTAAGAAAACAAGGATGGATTTTTTAAAATTTTTTGGAATGTTGGCCCAATAGGCCATTTAATATAGGTCAAACCCTTAATGGGTTTTAAAAACAAGTTATACAACCCAATACAAATGTATTTATGAATGAGAATTGATTTTCTATCACTTAGAGCTAAGAGACCATGTCTATACGTATTGTCAAATGGACCAATGTTTATAAAAAAAAGAAATACATTATGCAATGCTAAGGATAATGATGAAATGATCAAGGACATAAAATAAAACAAGAGGCAAAATTAAGAGATTCAACCAGATGTATTCAAATACAAATATCAATATGATAAACATTGCTCAATCCCAAAAATTTCATCACCAAAAACATCAAAATTAACAATAAAACGAGATGTACAATTAAGAGGCTTTACCAATATCATTCATACACAAATTTCAATATAATATAAATTGTTTAATCCCAAAAATCTCATTAGAAAATAAATCAAAATAAATAATAAAACAAGATAATTATTCAAAAGATGTTTGGGGTTCGAAATAGACCTTCTATAGGGACTCAAGAAGAAGAGAATGGTGGTGGTCTCATTAAAAATAGATGTTGAAGGTGAGAGAAATCAAGGGAAAGTTTTAATTTTAGAGAGTGGAAACCCCCGATCCAAAATTATAAACTAGTGTTAAAAAGGGTAATCCTTAATTGAAAGACAATAAAATTATGAGGAAATTTTTTTATGATTAAGGGAGAAAATCCACATTAATATTAACATAAATTTCAGATGAAATAAAACAACAATTAGTATGTGAAATGTTAGCCTCGTTGTACATTCTATGATAATTGAGTATATTCCAATCGGGTAAAGTAACTATTTAAAAAAAAATCCTTGTTAGTTTATTAAAAAATTCTTAGAAAAATACAATGAAAATCCAAATAAATGAATATATGAATTTACATGTTAATAATATCGATTGTCAATATAAACCCCGCATTTAATCATGTAAATTTTAATAAAAAATGGTGAAAATTATAAGGAAGTTTATTGTGATTAGAGATGAAAAGTCTTGGTAAGTTGGTGTGAAAACCTTGAACAAACTTGTGCTTAAAAATATCGACGGTTAGGGTAAACTTACAATTAATGGTAAAATTCTTAATTGAAAAATAATAAAAATTTAAATAAATTTTATTATGAATGGTGGTGAAAAACATTCATTAGGAAACCTGGAAGAAATAATAAAAACTTCATGTACACAAAAAAATACCGATGAACCAGGAATTGATAGAAATAACACATAGATAATTGATGGGTGACATTTTTGTAGTTAAGAGCAAACAACCCCTCCTTATTTCTTCTTATATAGGTGACAACCCTCCTTATTTCTTCTTATATAGGTGACAATTTTTCAGCTAAAAAGAGGGGAGGTTTTTATGTTTTTTTTTTTCTCATTCTCATTCTCAATCTCATTCTTCTTCTTCTTCTTCTTCTTCTTCTTCTTCTTCTAATGTTTGATGGAGACTTAAAGGTAAAATTGAGGACTTTTAAGGAGAAATTAGAGAAAAAAAGAGTTGGAAGCTTGAAAACCAAATTGTTAGTTTTCAAAATTTAGGGAAATATTGTTTGGTGGGAGAATTATTTAAATTGGCATGAAAAGTGATAGAAGAATGATAAAACAAGAGGGAAATTTGAAATGAATCAATGGGTAGATTGTCTATCTAGGGTTGGCCATGAAGGAATAATAAGTGAGATGAAAAAAATTGGTTAATTTGTTTTTATAACATTGCATGTTTATTTAATATGTAGGTATGAGAAATTGTGATTGGAATGATATATATATATATATATATATATATTATCAAATGTAAGAAATTTATAGGTCAATGAAACAAAGCTGGAGAACCAGTGAGTCATAGAATATTTACAAATATTAACAGAGAAAAGGAACTGGCACTCTTAAACACGGGGGAAAAACTCCCACATAGGCTACAAGCAGCCTAAATCAAGGAAAAACCGAGAGCCAAAACCTACATGACTGTAGCGAGCCAGTAGAGCAGCCAGCCTAATGCACTCTAGCAGCAACAAGGTGCACCCGAAGAAGCAAGAAGCACCCGAAAGCAACTGTAAATGATGGCAGCACAGGCATGCAAGTAATAGCCATAGCAACAATAAAACAGAGCTGAGACCAAGGCCCAACCTCCAAAGAAAACTTCCAGCAAAGCAACAACAAACCTACAACCAGACAGCCCAACTAATAATAAACCAACTAAGCCCAGCAACCAGACAACTAGGCACCAAGCCAAAACCATACAGCAAAGCTACACCAAAATCAGCAGGGCAGCCCAACTTGTAACAAAAAAGGAACAAACAGAGAATCTGCTCTAAAAGGGAAAGCAAGCAGGAAACCTGCACAAGAAAGGGAACATAACAGTACCAACTAGCCAGTATATAATAGCTAGTAGACTACTCATTACATGCCAAGAAACAAGGGAACAACCTCCATAGAAAAAAAGATCCAAAATACAACCATAAGGAAATCAAAAGGTAGATGATGGAACAATGTCATCATAACTACTCAGAGGCTTTGGAGCTACATCAGGGGCCTTGGATTTTTGTTTCTCCTGCTGACTTAAAGGTGGTGGCAGTTGCTCTACTTCTAGTTAAATATTGTCTCTTGGGAGGGACTACAACAATAACATCACCTTCTTCAGAGATGTGGACAACACGGGGAGTAGCAGGGTGCTTGGAGCCTTAGTGCTTAGATTCAACAACTTTGGTCCTTTTGCGACTAGGAGACTTAGTCCTCAGTTCACCAATTGTGACAGCTTCAGTGAACATAGGATCAACTAGGGGATCTGCAAGAGGGACTGCACGATATGGTTCCTACTTCTCAACAACAGCTTTTTTGCAGATGGACTGGAATTGGCAGAACATGCCAGAGCTAATAGGGGCCTTTTCTTACGTTTGGAACTGGTTCCCTTATTGCAAGTGGTAGTAGAGTGGCCTAGAACCTGACGCTTCTTGTAGAAACATGGAAGAGATTCAAATATAACCTGCTGGGGTAAAGATGTGCCATTGGACAAAACCACATTTACAGAAGTTGGCAGGTCTAAGAGCAGGTCAACTTCAATAAGAACTCTAGCATACGAAAGTCAGGTCATATTGGCAGTAGGACCATCATAATGGATTGGCTTCCCAATCATACTAGCAATCTTTGAAAGGCAGATTGGAGTCCAACATCTTAGAGGCAGATTGGGGAATCTCACCCAAGTCGGTACTTTTGTCATGTCAATAGATTGAAAATCAAAAAAATTTGGCATAACTTTTAAGATGAGAGGCTGGCCAAACACATAGTATGAACCTTCTCCCATAATTTCTAACATTTCCGTTTCAGAAGAGAAGGCAAATATTAACCAGCCTGAATCATGCATTATGAAGTTTGCCTTATATTTTTAGTTTTTGCTAATGTAAGTTAACAGAGATGCATAGCCTAGGAATTTCCTAGCAACATAACCAATCAAAAAAAATTGCCACATATCAACAGGATCACCTATATCAGTTTCCTTAAGATGACATGATGTAGATGATGCATATTCAGGGAAGTGGACAAGAGTTGGAGACTCTGAGTTGGAAGTACTTGTTGGAGTGTCTATGGGAGCACGCCGGCTACTTCCGAGCAGAGTCGTGTCCTTCGCCATGGATGTGAAAGAGGTAACGCCATAGGGGAAGGAGTGGCACTAGAAGGGAAGGGACCAGAGCGGCCCTTTCCATAAGCTGGCAGGGAAGGAGAGTCGGTATACAGTCTTAGGTTGAGAATGCCTGAACCTGGGTAGGAACCACTAGGGTTGAACCCGACCAAATGGTCACTCAACGAGATACTTGGTCTGGAGCTACGAGAGGAACCTTCATTGTGACCACAAGAAGTGAGAGATGATTGGGCAGGAGGATTGTTCTTCTACATGGCTCTATTCTTGCGCATGGACGAAACCCTAGCCACACGTGAGAGACTATCAAAATCGGCGAAGACAACCTTGGTTCTGGGTGGAGTGGAGGCATGAGAATGGGACAATGGGTCTTGTTGAGCTAGAGAGCGGTTGTGAGATTGTGCCCTAGGCGTGCGCGAAGCAGACACTTGGCGGGAAGCTTAAAGCTTGAAATCGTCATGGGCAGATCGAAGAATCAAAGATTTGTTCTTTGATTTTGTCATAGGGGACAGAAGAAAGAACTCCTGAAGAACAAGAGATTTGTTTAGGAGAAGAACGATGCACAATAAAAGGAGAACTCAGACGGGGCGTGGAACATGCAGGCAGCTTCTCTCACTGCAACCTGAAGCTTATTTTTTTTTACTACTGTATGACTCAGAGCTCTTTCTTGATTGGAATGATATTTTTGGTTTTGTGTGTGTGTGTGTGTGTGTGTGTGTGTGTGTGTATTATATGTTGTATGTATGTGAAGGGAATGTGTGATTTGGAAGTTTAGTTTAAATTGTATGATTTGAAGTGTTAAATTAAAATGAAGGTCTATGGAATGGAAATTGGTGTAGAGTTATGAATTTTAAACATGATTTACATATTGTATGTGTGTATGGGGAAAATTATAAATATAAAATTTTATGTGATTTAATGATTTTGAATACTTATGGTTGTATGTGGAAGCATTAGAAATTGGAAATGAAGTAACTTCTTGATTAAATGGATGATGGCATGTTAGTAAGATGTTTGGAAAGTATAATCATGAAAGTTAAAAAAAAAATTCAAATTTATGAGAGATTGTTGAATTGAATTGAATATGGTGTTTTGGTATAGAAAGTAGCATACTTGATAAATAATTATGAAAAATATGAATAATTATGAGTTCATTTGAAATTGATTGAAAATTGAGTTTAGAGTAATTTGGAAGTTCGACTAAAATGGATTGCTTGTGATGCTCTCATTGTGTTTAGAAATGCTTGAGATTTGTTTTGAACATTTTAATGCAGAATGATAGGAGTTTAATTTTTTTGTGTTATGTATTGAAATGTTGAAAATTGTAGATTATGGCTAAATTGGATAGAATTGTGTCAGTTTTGATTTTTTTTAATGATGTAAGGATGCTTAAATTTAAATATCATTACTACAAATTGGTTTTTGATATGTGAACCATTAGTTGAAGATTTTGGAAAGATTACAATATAAATTAATTGTATTGTTTTGGTATTATAATGATGTGAAAAATATTTAGGGTTGTTTGCAAGCAATTATAAGGTAGGTTAATTCAAGTTTAGTTAATATTTTCACATGTTTAGAATGATGAAAAATATGAAAAGTTGATAAATGGTGTGATTTTTAGGGTTTTAATGATGTTGTAATGTCTAAATTTAGTTAGTAAGATTATGGAATTGAGTTTGATAATGATTATGATTCATGTGAAATAAAATGCTTAGAATTTGGGTTATGTTTGTGGTGTGATTGCATTCTTCCTAATTGTTAGGGTTATATGGAATTAGAATTTTCATTGGGGAGTTGGTAAATTAATGTAATATCAAAAGATTTTTTTATAGTTGAATTATATGTCTAAGACTTGTTGGAAGCTAATTTAAAAAAAATTGAAAATCCAATTTTGAAAATTTTATTCCTTTTAGGCTGGCCACATGTATGGTTCTAGGTTATTGAAGAATTGATAAAATTATGTTATAACTAATACTTAATGATGATAAAATTATACGAGATTGGTTGTTGATGTTTAAGATGGTTTATTTTTTTTTTTTTTGATCAAATGTAAGAAGTATATAGATCAAAAAGAGCAAGACAAGCTTGCAATACAAGCTGGAAACCAGCAGAACAGTACAAACTCTAGCCAAGGGAACAGACTCCCTTGACCACAGTAGAACACAAGAGGCGAGTGCTGGGGAACATGCTCCCCAGCACAAGCCAGCCAGAAAATTAGGATCCCCTGTACAGTGATCCAGATACAATACAAAAAAAATCTCTGGATGCAGAGGGAACAGGCTCCCTTGAACATGCATCAAAGCCAGAAAGCAGAACAAACTAGCATACAAAGAAAACATCAGTCAGGAGACCCAAAAAACAGCAGCAAAGCTCCTTCCAACCCAGCATGCAGCACATTACAGCAACAGCTGAGATGAGGTGTAGCAGCAAACGGCACTGTCAGTATGCCTCCCATATAGGACAGCAACCAATGAGACCAACCCTCTACCAACCAAAGCTAGCGAAAGGGCAAGCAGCAAGAACAAGCCAGAGAAGACATAGCAGCTCTAGCAAACAATTAAACAACCGGCATATAACAGCAACAAGACTAGCAAAAGCCAGCATAATTTCCAGCAGCCAGTTATAAAAAGACTGCGCACGGAGGGCCAAACCTGCACCCAAAACCCATCCACAAAGCACAGGACCCAGCAGCCAAAAGCCAGAGGCAACAAGCCAGCAATAAGATGTAAAGCTAGCAAACAGAACCATCATAGGGAAACAGTCTTCAACCAACTGAAGGAAGCTGAAAAAGAACCAAACCGAGAGGCTATAGATAGGGTTCAAATAACCCAAAACAGCAAAGTAATACAACACAGCATAAACTGCAACATATAAGACAGGCCGATGAAGGCAACAACAGGATACCATACAAGCAAAATCCAAAATAGACATCAGGAGATATTTCATGGCCAATATTCCACAAGAGTATAATATCTCAAAGGGAGGGCGTAGAAGTGGTGCTGCCCTGAATCCTGGAGTCAGTCAAGGAGTGTTTGGAAGGTTGGCCACACAGTCCTACTGACGTCCCTGGTCGACCAAAGGAAGTGTTGGCAGCAGTTTTGCTCCTTGTCAAGTATTGCCTCCTTGGAGGCGCTGCTGCAGCAGCTTCAATGCAACCTTCAGATACCTGAACCACTTGAGGAGAGCCAGAAGGAGCATCAGGGGATCCTGGTTGTAAACCCTATACTTAGGGTAGCTAAGCATACTTGAGTTATGGAAAGTTGAGTAATTGATATAAATTTGTTATGTTAATGCGATAAAATGGTTAGCAAGTTATCTTGACTTAATGTGGGAAGTGGAAATTGAAATTGAAATTGTAGTAGTGTGGAAATTTTCATGTGAAAACTTAAATTGATAAGGTCAACATTTATTATTGGGTTGTGATGTATTAAACATGAGATTTAAAATTTAAAAAGTAACGGTCCCAATTGAGGATTTAAATTGTTGGCATAAATAGTAACTTATGGATTTTGATATTAATTGTTGGTTGAAATGTGGGAATATTAATTTAGAATTTTAAGATGTATAGAAATATTAAACTATCTATTAGATGTGAAATTAGTAATATGAAATTCCAAATTTTGCTATTAAGCAAATAATGAGATGTAAACGAACATTAATTATTATTGTTTAGGAGCTGTAGGAGAAGCATTCAGAGCGGGAGTCAACTTCTCTAGAGCATGTAAAATAGGAGCTAAGGTAAGGGTTGTTCCCTTGCCTTTTTAATTTTTTAAATTCCTCTCGTAATGTTAGATTTTAATGAAATTATTTTGTATTGTATATAATTGTTAAGCATGAGAATTTATGCTCATGAGGGAAAAAAGTATTATGTAAATTGTGAATGACCGTAATGGTGAAACCAGTAGATAATTGTGTTATACCATAATAGCGGTAACTAGTATATAATTGTGAATTACCGCAATGACAGAACTAATAGATAATGACGATGACCAATATATAATTTCAAAAGAGTGTAATGATGATAATCAATAAATAAATTATGATCGATCAAAATGGTAATAAAATAAAACAAAATAAAACAAATTAGCTTTAATGATAGAGACTGATAAATTATATGTGAATTAGTCGGCTATTTTGACAAAGACTAGTGTGATTGATGGGTATCATAATTGACTTTTAGACAAAGACTGTAGATATAAATATGTGAATTTATAGGCCATTTGGACAGAGACTAATGTTATTGATGGGTATCATAATTAGCTTTTTGGATGGAGACTATGAATATAGATATGTGAATTAGCTGTCCATTTTGAAGGAGGCTAATATGATTCATGGATATCATACTCATCCTTTTAGATGTGGACTATAGATACGAATATGTGAATAGTCAGTCATTTAGATGGAGGCTAAAATAATTTTAGGTAAATGCTGCCTACAACACAAGAATTAATATATATAAATTATGCTTATGGGATATAAAAACAGTATTATGTAAATTATGCCTGCGGGGTAGAAAAATTAAATATGTGGGGATTTAATACGTGAGAATTAAATGGACTGTAATAATGAGATTTATTACGTGAGAATTAAATAGAATATAATAGTGAAATTTAATATGTGAGAGTTAAATGGACAACAACAACAAAAATTTAAAATGTAATGACTAATTTGTAAAATTTAATTTGACCTTGATGGTGGAACATATATATGGGATTTATAATAAATATTGGGATTGAAAACTAATAAGTCTGAGTTAAGGGATGAATAAGGAGAGTTAGTAAAGAATTCAAATATCAAATCAAATCAATAGTTAATAGTATTGCATAGGATCAAAGAATCAGAAATTTCATTAAATCATGAGTTCCAATATAGTGTGGAATTAAGGGATTTCCAATTGAATTAAATCATGAACTATAATTATCATAAAAGATTAATGAATATGGTTAGGTGATTAGTACTTAAAAGTGCATTTTTATCAAGATTTTATATCATCATTTTGCACTTGAAGTATCAATAACTCCTTAACTAGAGCATGTTTTATAATAACAGATCTGATAATATAAAATAGCTTTAATTTATGATAAATGTTCATTTTAAATGCAGGCATATCTCACAATTCAAAGGATTGATTGATGTGATTAACTATTGAAAGTGAAAGGACAAAGAAACGGCTAAGATTAGAAAGGAGATACCGATTCAATTCAAAT
>Ga0325402_1001340_pt1 | contig 19916 bp, 8 predicted proteins | sample PopdelMetagenome_22_FD_207212 | JGI IMG/M metagenome (GOLD analysis project Ga0325402, IMG submission 207212) | Populus deltoides microbial communities from Bellville, Georgia, United States - Xylem-PdKOR-R3 | ecosystem: Host-associated > Plants > Phyllosphere > Stem > Wood/Secondary xylem...
AGAAGCTCAAATTAAGTCTTTAAGATGTTCATAACAGTTACGCATTTTTCCCTCGAGAAATTAATAACATATGTGCTCTTTCACCTCTTTTTAACCTGTCTCGTCTTCAGTTTTGTCCTTGTAATTTTCTCCTCATGGTTTTTCTTCTGTTCATTGCTTACAGTTACCTTCATCTGTGTCTGAGAACGACATTGCATTAAGAAAACATTGAGGAAGAAGACAATTGGTTCATTGACACCAATCAGTCTGTCATCAACTTGCATGTCAAAGTTGGAAAGGTGGTTGGCGTAGGGCAGCCTTTGGGACACCTGGAAGCAAGAAATAGACCGATTAGCAAATCGATCTTCACCTAAATCATGCCTTAATCTTGCTTTACATCTCTTCCATAGTTCCTCATGAACATCTCCACCAGTGGGTGGAGCTAAAAACTTTCCAATAAAAAAACGAATTATTAACAAATACTTTATATTATATATTGTATAGATATGTGTTATATATATAGAAATCAATTTAAAATGCATATACTAACTCATGTCAAGTAAAATTAATTTAAGAATATTTTTAAAATGAAGAAATTTTCATTATAAATATTCTTTTCGAGTTTTTATATTTTAAAATTGTTCCATAATGATTTTATTTTTAATTTTACTAAAGATATTTTTTTTTAATATATACAATTAAACTTTCATTCATCTAATTCTAAATTTTCCAGAATTAATGAAATTATTGAAACTCTAATATTTTTAATAACTAATTATTAAGGAATAAAATTAAAATTAAACAATGAAATAAATAGAAAAAATGAAGGAAACTCACCTAAAACATAAAGCATAAGCAGGCTTATCCCAAATCAATCAAAACAATATTGTTTTGATTATTATTTAAAAAAAAAACAACTTGAATTTTGATCACGTGTGGGCCTGCCGAGTCAACCTCGAGTTAATTTTTTCTACATCAACTTAGGCCATGAGCCAAGTCCCAATCAACGAACCGATCTGAAATCAAGCTTAATAACTTTAAGAGTTTTTTTTTTTACGATCTATCTTATTCAGTATTCAAATTATTTTTGTGGGTGGTTGGAATTGAATGATCGTCATCCTCATGTGGGCAACCCAATTCATTTTCAGCACCCATGGGGGGCACAAAAATAGTCAGCACAGCACAATTAATTAACCATTGATGAAACATGAGATCATCTTTGTGTTTGTAAACAAATAAATGAATTGATCTTAATTAAGCACGCAACAACCTTAACCTATCAACGTATCCTTTTTCTTAATTTGTCAATCTCGATTCAGTTTCTTCAATTCTTTTTATGTTTTTTGAAAACTTCTAAATTCATAGAATATTGCATAGACTTATTTATAATTTCATACGCCACCTCTCCTTTCTCCATCCCTTCCATTTTTATTTTTCCTTTTGCAATTGCATGCCGTGCCGCTTGTTATGCCGGCAACTGAAGCTTACGGTGATATTCCTGAGTTCCAAGATTTGGTTGACTATTTATTATAATAATATAATTATTATATTACCCCTTGTTGATTTAATATTTTAACTTGAATTAAGGGATAGATTAGTCTTTTTACTTGACATAAATATCTTTTGAAGGTTATATAAGGTTATTTTAGTAATTATATTTTTGAATGCACAATAAAATTACTCATTTAATCCTAGAATTAAATAATCCAATGCCTCCTGTACAAATATTTTTTTTTATTTTCATATTTTATAGAATTCCATAATTACTATGATACTTTTAAAGACAAAATCAATCAAACTCTAACTTAAGAGTTTTTTTATATCATTTTACTATGTTTCTATTGAAAATTTCAAGGGTCACAAGGGACATTGTTGTAAAAATAAACCTTCGCACACACTAGTATGTGGACAATCACTGCATCTTTCTAGCTATGTGTGAGGAGCCATCCAATAACCAAATACTACGTTCCAGGACAACAATTGAAAAGTCTTGGTGTCCCTAGCCCTAAGAGGTGGCATATGTGTCACCATTTATGGTGGTTTAGAGTCGGTAGCTATTCCCCCCTTCTTATCTCTTTTCTCATTTAAATTTTCACGTCAACTCCTACAAAATTTAAAAGCAACCTTTTAATTTATTGGTTCTTCAGATTTAATCCATTTTCTTTTTATTATAATTTTTTTTATCTTTAATGATCTATCAAATTGATGTCTTTTCAATTTTACATTCCTATTATATTTTTTAATCTTTAAAGTTTAATCTTTATTCTTTTAATTCCTTCAACATTTTCATAAAAGTTTATTGTTAAGCAATTATTACAAGGAGATTCCAGTGAAGGAATAGAAACAAAACACAACCAATATCAACAAGATTAACAATGAAAACAAGTTCCACAAGCATAGTCACAAAACAACCAAACATATACATTGATGTAAAGAGTAATGATTACTAATTAGAGGAATCAAGAAACTTTCTGGATAGCCGGTAGAATTCTTGGAGCCACGGTCATGGCCAACCATTTTCGTACGTAGACTGTCAGGAAATCCAATCTAACAACCTTTCTAATGGCCCCCAAAGTTTGAGATTTTGAGGAGAAGAGATTGATTCCACTTTAAGAATTTCATCCCCGTAGCTGGCTGAGACTGAGAGCTATATCCTCCAATGCAGTGCATAGAACCCTTCCATATTCTCTTTTCCATGATACATTAATGTCCCCAATCTTCTCAATTGCTTCAGCATTCTTAGCGCAGTAATTAATCTCGCAACTCCTCAAACTACTACAAGCATTGTTCGTATGAAGTCTAAATGCCCAATGTGGAATGTATCTTCAACCCAACTCTCTTTTTAGAAAGCCCCAGAACACGTCGCAGTTTCGGGAACCTATTAATCTTAACGAGAAACTCTTCCACTGAAGAACATCTCAGATCCAAGAACTCCAGGTTATGATTCTGGAGGTTTTGACACTAAGTTATTTCTTAAGTTCAGATACCTTAAAGGTAGAAATTTTCCCAATTGTTCAGCCAAGGCTATCATACGACTGAGACAAGTGATCCAAACTTGGCATCCTCCATTCCATCCACTGATGATATAACTTGGTAGAGGAGCTGCTGCTCAATACCATTTGCTTCCAATGTGTGATTCTTTCTATCAGCCACGCTATTTCGTCGAGGAGTGTATCTAACCGGAAGCTGTCTTTGAATTCCGTTCTCTTCCCAAATCAAGAAAGGGTTGTACTTTTAAGGTCGGATTTTATCAAATTTTACAGGCCGCTAGCTCCCATATCAACATAAAAGGCATTTCAAAGCATTATTTGTAGGTTTCAAATTGCCGGGTCACTCGCTGGACGAGGTTTAATATCTATGCATGCAATTTTACGGGGATGATAGGGCTGGACCTCTTGGCCCATTTAAATAGGTAAAATGTCGATCATTGTGAAAAGGTTTCTGATGTTCTTGAAAGTCATCAAAATAATTCTTTTGTGGCCTTACGCTCCCATGTTTTTTTAGGAAGGTCCGTGCATGTACGGGCCTAAAGATTGGGAGGAACCGTTTACTTCCGATGGGCCAAGGCAGTTCTTTGATGCTTCAAGAACAAAGAAACTAAAATAGAAAAATGATTTAAAAAATTATACTAAAACTCTTGAGCAATGGAATTTTTTTTTTTAAATGACACAGTTTACGGATACAATTGAAGCAAAATATCATAATTAACACTACAATTTAAGCTTGGTAGCTACAATAAAGCCAAACAATTAATAATAGGACCGAGACGCTTTTGTTTTTTTTCCTACATGTGCTCTCTCATGTTCTTAGCTTCAACAATGTTGAAAAAGTAACGATGGAAATTTATGCAAACACATCAAGATCGATGTTCGGCCAGCAAAGTTTGCTGCATTAATGTTAGGTGGGGAGCCTGTTTTCAACTTTAAAGATGGGCTGATTTTTCTGATAGATGTAATTTTCAAGGAACTTTGCATGTAGTTTCAATCCCGTCGAGTTTATCTCTTATAATTGATTAAAAATATAATTGTAATTATTTTTTAAAGTTTTATTATTTTAAAATATATTAAAATTATATTTTTTATTTTTTAAAAATTATTTTTGATATCAACACATCAAAATAATTTTAAAATACTAAAAACTATTAATAAAAAAAAATACAAAACTTTTAAATTTTTTCAAAAATATTCTTGAAACACAAAACAATCCTACTCTATCTCTTGTTTCTATCTAATCCATGAACTCATTCATTCAAGCCAGTGTGATACTTATCAGGTTGGGATTATATTATCGTGTCTATATTGCAGCCTCCAAATAGACTATTAATTGACGAAGACTTGCATGGTCAATGTTTTAATATATATATATATATATATATATATATATATATATATATATATATATATTATTTTTTATGGATGTCAATTAGTTATCTTCAAGAAAACAGAATTTCTTGTTTTATATTTAGCACATTTAATTTTTGTGATAGAACAATGCATACTTTCTTCTTACTGTATATTTTGCCCTCCTCCTCCTCCTCCTCCTCTTCTTCCTCTTCTATTTTCTAGTCAATACATCCCATTTTATGATCATCAATGGGATGAGATATTTTAGAATAGTCTTCTGTCTTCTGTATTTGAAAACTTTTCGAGGAGATTGATAAAAGTTCATGCAAATTATTTATAATCATTAAATTAATGTTGTACCTTAGAATCTCTTGAAGTGAAGGGGAAAAAAAGAAAAGGAAGACCTCATGCATGAACATTGTCTTCACGAACATAAAGTACTGAGATCGATGAAATCCTCCTTGTAAAGCATGCATATATTAATTTCACAGATAGAAAACATTGTTTAATGCAATTGCTAGAATTCCTCTTCGGGAAAACCAAATAAAGGGTACAAGTAGGTGACACCAGAGAAGCCCTAGACTAGACAACGTCCAGGAAATATACGAATCTTGCTAGGCTCAGAGAAGGGGATTTGGCTCTCACAATACGGTGCAATTGTCAGGGTTTGATTCACAAACCACTGCATACGGTTGAGCTGGCTGTGGATAACAATATAGAGCTCCTTTCTTCTCATCTTTATCTTTCTCTTTCTCTTTATCTTTCTCTTTCTCTTCTTGCACGCTCATCAAAACGGCATGACCAACCTTTTTTCTTAGTGACTTTGCCAGCTTAACCGAATCAACTTCCTCTCCGATCACCACTATCTGATCTTTGGCTGCCTCCAGCGCCACCGAAGTTACACCTAGAAACGCAGGAGAACAGCTTGAGATGTTTATCTCTACTTAATATGTTTTGTAATTAAGATAATAATATTGGGTTTAGTTTCTTGACATGGCAAGGTATATATATAGAGCTAGGTGATTAAGTCATGAAATTATGGTGGAACGTGATGCATACTAACCACATGCCGTGGCAGCAATCTTCTTGGCTTTGGTTCTACATTTCTCGCAATGCATATGCACTTTGATCACTATTTTTTGCTGCAGAATTTAGAACAAAAACATATAAATTATACACATCTCTGAAGGTAGGAGCAACTTCAATGGGCACAAAACTTTTAAAATAATAAAAAAAAGAAAATGGGAATAGAAATTATGGAATGTAGTTTGAGGCAGGAGAAAGAAGTTCGTATACCTTCATATTCGATAACTATATTCGAATGTAGATGCTTTGCATGTAAAGAATTTGAGTAATTCGACCCTATAAAGAAGTGACTACTTATTTATAGATGCGGAAAGATTGTCCAGAAATAGTTAGCCAATCAGAAACAAGAATTATTTTCTCAAAAAAGCAGGTTTGATCAAATTTATGAAATAGTACATATTGATTTTAAAACGAAGATGACAGGAGACGTGACAGTTGGATCGAGCTTAAATGTTCTTAGGTGATTCTTTATGAAGTTTTCATGTGGGAAGCATTGTGTTATTTACTGGTTTGTTAGATCTAAATTACATTCAGAAGTTATTATTTAGATTATCTTTGTTATTTTTCTCCATCTTTTTTGGATTTATTATTTTTTTTATCTCTATTTCAATTTTATGTTAAATTTCATATTTGTCGTGACAATCGCAATATTTAAAAAAATTAGGGTCCTTCACAAGTTGTCGCAATTTAAAATCACGACATCATAAGTTGTTATGGATAACTTGTAATGTTGAGGTTTTCAATGGTGCCTTATATAAACAGAACTATTTTATTTTATTTTATTTTATTAAAATTATACTATTTCATTTATATTTTTATTTTATTATTCTAATTTAAATTTTTAGAAAAAAGTGTTTCCAAAATTATTACTAAAATTGTATCTTAATTTTTTAAAATCTCAGAACAGGGATTAATTTTTTATTGTTCACTTAATTGTCAAACACAATATTCTAATTGGAGAATATATACATATTTTCTACCATTTAATTTCGAGCAAATCTTTTCTAGACAGCTTAATCCAAGAAGTAAACATGTTAATTTTATATATGTAATTTTATTTTTATATGAAACAGCATATAGAAAATAAAGATTAGGGTATGCTCGGCAATGGAAAACTAGAAAATATTAATATCTAATATCAGAATGTTTAGGAGTATAGTAGCTAGTGATTGTTTTTCAAAGTGTTTTTTTATAAATATATTAAAATAATATTTTTTTTATTCTTAAAAAATTATTTTTGATACCAACATGTCAAAAAGATTTAAAAACATTAAAAATTTACTGTTAAAAAAATTATTATTATTTTTTTTTTGATGAAATAACATTTGGGACACGTTCCAAACATAGCCTTAGCAAGTTAAAATGGGGAGTAAAGATTGCTGTTGGGCGAGAGGGGCCTGGGCCTGGCTTTAAAGCAACTATACAAGATGGGTTGAATTTTCGCTAGCTGCCATTTTCAAAGAACTTCACATGTGGTTTCTATTGAGTCTTCGGTCTTGATCTCTTCTTGCTTCCATTTTTCTTCCAATGAATGGATCTAATGCATGAGGTGGGCCAATAAGAATTACGAATTCTAATTTATTTATTTTTTTATGATTGTTGAATTTGGTCTTGCTTTCGTTGCTTAGGTAGAACTTCAACATCATTTATCCATCGTCATTAAGAATCCCTCAGAATTACTTGACTGGATCAATATTCAAGAATTAATTAAGGAATCTTGAACACTTCTTTTTCTACTTTGAAATAGAGAAAGTTAACATAAAATTATCATTTAGCTATATATTACATACATGTTGATGTAAAAAATAAGACTTCATGTAAAAAAATAAGTTTTTCGCAATCCTAACCCAAGAGGCTTAATGTGGGCTTTGTGTTTGGGTTTACTGGTTGATGGGCTTAATAAATTTGCCTGAAAAACAATAAGATAAGAGACTCTCTGATATTTAAATTAATAACTGAATGAAAAAAAAATATAAGAGGTATTTTTAAAAACTTTAAGGGGGTTGCTCCTTGAATTTCATGAGTTGGCCAAAAGAATTTGCTAATTGGTTTACCATATTCTTGGAAAAGCAAAAAGAAAGGTTTCAGTTTAGTTCATAAGGAATTGCAAACCTCATACACATCTCTCCATCCAAATATAGTTGTTCACTTTTAGTTACATCATTTTAGGTAGGCAGATAACATGCATTCACCTTGTGATATAAGGTTTGTTGATCGATACAAGAATGGGGGAAACACAAAGTTAGAATATTCACTTCACTTTATGAATTCTGATGAAGTCCCAAAAAATCCAAGTAGCCTAGAAATAGGGTTCCAAGTTGGTAATTAGTTAATCAATTAATCCTAGTAATCTCAACTGTTCTCCCTAACCAACGTGTTTGATAACCTATACTTGGTAATTGGTAAGCCAATGTAGCTTGTGATTAGTACTTGCAAAATGTCCTCTTTGATGAAGGTAGAAACTCTTCAATGTTTAAATAAGTATCTTTTTTGAGAGAGAAAATATAAAAATATTCTAGAGAGATGCTTTGAAAATATCTTTTTAATATATGCAGTCTTGCATACTATGTTTTTTCTTTTTATTTTATTCAATAAATCTTTTTGAAAATATCTTTTTAATATATGCAGTCTTGCATGCTATGTTTTTTCTTTTTATTTTATTCAATAAATCTTGTGTGTGTGTCGATTTCTATTTCAAATAGATTCTAATAAATAAATTTATTAAAAAAAACCACGTAAATGACTTATATCGCAATATTAAATATCTTGAAGCCAAAATGGGTTTGTTAGGGTATCTTTTTTTATTATTATTAAACTTGAATTTTTTTTCTCGTCTATTTTTTCTCATATTATAAAAAAATAGTTTCAGAGAAAAGTCATTTATTAAACTTTATATGGTCCATGAACATGTTCATAGGTTTGGATGGTTGACTTAGTTCGAAGATCTAACGAGTTTAACTCTTTTTTCTTTTTGTATTGATTTTGTAATCTTGTATTTTTTTTAATCATATAGTTAAATAAAAAAATATTTTTGAAAAAAAAATAAATTATAATCTCATTAGAGTTCATAACTCGATTCATAGGTTTGGCGTACTAACCTGGGTTACTCGATTCATAAGTTTGACGAGTTCACCAACTGGCTAAATATTTTTTTTTCATTTAATTATTTTTAATTTTTCTTCTCGATTTTATCATTCAATATTGGATTCATTGTAATATAAACTGCATGATTTATTTTTGTTTACTTTCTATAGGGTTATTACTATATGAAACAAGTTTCTTTTTAGGTTGATGTTCAATTTTGTGACCATTTATTTTTATCATATAATTAAAAAATAATTTATAAAAAATTATTAAACTCAATGAAGTCCATGGCACGGGTTACTAAGGAACTAAGATCGACTCAATTTGTCATTGTCTCAATATTTTAAAAAAAAATTATCATCTTGAAATTTTTTAAAAAGCAAGCCATGTTTTTACCAGTTATCAAGATTGCATTTGGACATATAAAATCAATCAATTTAATTCGGGTTAGATCCTACACGATTTTAGTTGAAAACTTGATTTAGGCAAATGGGTTGCAAGGTTTCAAGATTGACCTATTAAGCTAGGTTTAATAACACAACCAAAAAATTCTTCGTGCTCTTAACATTTCTTTTGCATTTTAAAAAATTAGTTTGACCCGCGATGAAGCACGGACCACTGGACTAGTAGACCCCTAAAACAACTTGAAAAATGGAATTTAGATAGACTTCAAGCCCTTACTAGTGTGACGACTAGTATAAAATATAGTTGGAAAATCAACCTACATTATTTTACATAATTTCATTAAAATTTGTTCTTGGAATTTTAGTTATAAAATTTCATTAAAAAAACCAGTTATAGTTTTTTTTTAAAAAAAAACTTTATTTTTGTAAATTATAACTGCAAAAACTACCACTATACTAACAACATGCTTGGTAGTGTGGTAACGGTTACTTTTTAAATAATTTTTTGTGCCGAAATGCATGCCAAAATTATGTTAGTAAACTCAACTTGACCATTCTTCTAAGGGTGCAATACTGAGGAGAAATAATGTTAAATATGAAACTTATAGTAATGTTCTCTCATCTTATGATTATCAAACTGTGTTTCATTGTCTGTGATCAAGACTTTAGGGAGCCCAAAGAAACATATGATATTCTTCTAGAAAAAATGAAAGCACTTTGTTAATAGCTATCTCGATAAAGCTTCTATTTAAACCCACTTAGTAAAATAGTTCACGATCACTAGGATAAATTGTCTCTTGCATATGGCCTTAGTAAATCTCTGACACTTATCACATCTCTTCAATAGGCTCGTGGCATCTTGGAGTATGGTTGGCCAATAAAATCCTTCTCATTTTGCTTGAGTTATAAGAGCCCTAGAGCTTGTATGTAGGCTTTATATACCTTCATATATTTCTTGTAAAACATAAGAGCTCTCTTGTAGGGACAAACATTTTTGTCACAGAGCTGAGGTAGATCTTCTATATAAAACGTTGTCAATCATACAATACCCTGATGTTTGTCCTGTCAGGTGAATGGCTTCATTTCTATTTAAAGGTAGCTCTCATGTCTACAAATAATCTCTAATGGGGCTCTTCAATCATCACTCATGTATTTTCTCTCGCTTATTAATTTCTCAGCATTGCCTATATAAGGAGTTGTATTTGCATCATAAGTTATTAAAGGATTGGTTGTACAGGAGTTGGAGTCTTTATTGTGGAAGGGATATTAGGGAAAAATAATTAAACAATAAAGTTATTTATGACTTTTTCTAAGTATTCCCCACAGACGGCGCCACTGATGATGTCCCTAAATCCAAGATATGTAAATAATGAGTTATTTAGTATTTGAGATAATGGTTAATCAATATGTTCAAGTAATTGGATTTCTTCTCTTTAGTCTAAAGAACTCCAAGATTATGGTAAAAGCTTGAGTGCCTGCAAAAACAGTCCTAGTCATGAGGTTTTAAAGACCCTCAAATTATAAAGTCCGCATATTTATGAAAAAGATAATAAATTTTTTAAGACAATAAATGACTTAAAAGAGTTTGTTCTTAAGTTTTAACTGGGTTAATGCTATGAAATCTATATAAATTTACCTTAAGAGATAAAAAGTTTTAAACCCTTGCGTGGATGGTGCAGGTGGTATTTATACCCCCTGGACCTTGTTGTTTTCAGACTTTGTATATATCTATGAGTACAGAAAAATCCTTACATTAATATAAATGATTATTCTAGATGGAAAGACATAACAATTTATCATGCCTTTCATAATTTTATTTTAGGAGATTAACTAGGATCAGACATATAGCCTTAGAACTTGGTAATTGTTGAATCTAAATGCTTTGGATTCGATATCATTACATTATATGTTTGTCAAATGCTTTGGGTTTGGTATGTTTGTTAGACCCCTGTTATCCTGAGCTTGGCGCTCTGGGTCCGACATGTTTGCCAGACCCATGCTAATTTGGACTTGACTTATTATCAAGTTCAAGTTTATTGGGTCTGATGTATTTGTCAGACCCACGCTACTTTAGACTTGACTAACTATCAAATCCAAGTTCATTGGATTTGACATGTTTATTAGACTTATACTACCTAGTTTTTAGATTCAACATATTTGTCAACTCCATTTTATTTTTTAAAACTTTTCTATTTATAAAAATTTTAATCAAATATTTGACTCATCGGATAGTAATGGGATTTCTAGGGAGATGAAGAGAACAATTAAAGGAGAAGATGATACGCAAGAGGGTAGAGTATAAAACAAAATGATTTGAAATTATAGTTGTATAAAAGAGAATTCAATTCATCCTACCAATTGATTTAAATTTTAGCATAAAAAATTGATTCCAAACAGCCTGCGTTTTGTCTTTTCTTTCCCTTTTTTTCACGTAATATTTATCGACTTTCCCTCGTCTTTCTGGCATTATGACTTGGTTCGTTGTGCCGCAGAAGGACATTAGACAAAGATGATGAGCCTCCCCGGTTTTGTCCTTCTCATCTGCTTTTCCAATATCAATTTGTTTCAATGTCTTTTTGTCGGCCATTATTGCACTCTCTTTCGTAACGAGAGAGACTGAATTTTATTAAGAAGTCTTCAGTGTATGATCTTCATATAGGCCAGAGGATGAATTGTCAATGCAGACCAGCTTTAGCAGAGGTTAACCGGCAATGAATTGTCAACCAGTCACGGGTATATTGACTCATGTTGACAGCGGGTTGGATTATTTTTAAAAACTTATATTAAAAGTATGGAGAAATTTTTAATAGTTTTATTAAACCTTTTATTAAACTTAATCAAATAGGTTAATTTTAAAACCTTTCTATTCAACTTTTTATGTATCTCAAGTTTTTAATTAAACCGTGTGAGAGTTAGCTTGATTTAAATCGATTGATTTCGTAAGTCTAAATATAGCCTTGATAATCGATAAAAACATGACCTATCTTTTAAAAAAATTTCAAGATGATAATTTTTTAAAAAAATATTGAAATAATGATCGACATCGCCCCTTCGCAACCCGAGTCATGGACTCTATCAGGTTTAATAACTTTTTTTATAAATATTTTTATTTAATTATATGATAAAAACATATACTCATAAAATTGAACATCAACCTATGTTCAACCTAAAAATAGACATTTATTTGAGACAATTATCCCTAGAAAGCAAATAAAAATCAATCATGTAGTTCATTTCTCAACCAATCCAATATTAAATGATAAAATCAAGAATGAATAAATTAAAAACAATTAAAAAAACAAAAAAAAACATATCATATCGGAAGGTAAACTTATCAAACATGTAAATCGGGTAAGCCAAGCTAGTACGTCAAACCTGTGAACTGGATTCTGGACTTCACTGAGATTATATTTTTTTAATTTATTTTTTATTTAACTACATAATAACAAAAATAGATGAATGCAAAATTAAACGCAAACCCAATATTGAGATTTTTTTAGATTACGATAACCTTATAAAAGATGAAACGTTTAAGGATGAAACGTTTAATTATGAAAATGAATTCCCAATTAATCCATGTTAATCTTATAGAAAGGTAAAATAAAAAGAAACAAATTATGAAGCCAAATTATCGATCATCTCAATATTAAAAGATGAAATTGACAAAAACAAATTTGAAAAAAAATCATGACAAAAATTCAAAAACATAAAGAAAAAAGAAAGAAAGCAAAACATTATGGGTTATTATTGTCATTTACAGTGAAATGTGTATAGGTGAACAATTGTTTTCTCATGCCTTTTAATTTTTGTTACTTTATAAAGTTTAGTAATATGATTTTTCTTTAAAACTATTTTTTTTTAATTATATGAGAAAAAATAAACTATAAAAAAGTTAAGTTCAATTAAAAAAAAACCTACCAAACTCGTAAACCGGAGCAAGCAAACTTGTAAACCATACTAACCTCATATAAAGGAAAAATAAAAAGAAACATGTTACGAAACTAAATTCTTAATAATCTCAATTTTAAAAGATGAAACCGACAAAAATAGATTTGAAAAAAAATCATAACAAAAAAAAAACAAAAGGAAAAAGATAGCAAAACACTATGGATTGCTATTGTAATTCAAAGTGCAATGGATGTTGGGTGAACAGTGGTTTCCCCCACATCCTTTAATTTTTGTTACTTCATAAAGTTTAATAATATGGTTTTTATCTAAAACTATTTTTTTAACAATATGAGAAAAAAATAGATTATAAAAAAATCAAGTTCAATTAAAAAAAAACTCACCAAATCTATAAACTAGGGCAACTGGGTTACCTTGACAAACCTGCAAACCATGCTAACATCATAGAAAAACAAAATAAAAAGAAAAAAAATACAAAACTAAATTCTCATCCATCTTAATATTAAAAAATAAAATCAACAAAAATAATTTTGAAAAAATTCATAACAAAAAAAACAAAAAAAAAATGCAAATAAAAAAAACAACCAATATAAAAAACCACTATAGTAATTCATAATTATTTTATGAGGAAATCTAAAATGCTTTTCCCACGTCATTTACCTTTTATATATATATATATATATATAAGGAGAGAGACCTGCTTCTGCTACAGAGACATGAATCAATGATCACTGATATGACTCAAAATTTCTATAGGAGGAGCACCGCAAGTTGTTTCCCTGTTACAAGTCCACTTTGTTACTTAGGCCATGGCTAATGCATCAGAAAACAGCTCATTGGCCATGGGCTTATGGCCGACACTAATGAAAGGGCAGGTGAGCAAAATCCACTTTTGGAAGCAAATCCTGGAATGTAATAAGTTTTCAAATCTTCCCCAAAGTAATCATCACATGCAAATAACTAGGGCAATCAGCACTATCAAGATACCAGTTACCACTGCAGGTCCACCTTTGAGGATGCTAAGTTTTCTTTATACTGGTTTCATTACCGTAGGCGGATCACAGCATTATACCTTTAACTTTCCACTCAATGTTTTCTTAACGCGGTTGAACTTACTTGTCCAGGGCTGATATCATATTCCATTACAATCTTAAATTGTATATAACCAAATCATAGCCATTGGATTTGTAACTTAAAGGTCCAAAACACTAAAGTACTGGAAGAGAGTTAACAAACATAAGCCGCAGGACCATTTCTTTAGCAATTTCTTATACAGCAGTGTGCATATTCAAACACAAAATCTGTGATTTCCACCTTTAAATCCATATGCACATCCTTTTGCCATTCTTAAAAACATGTAGGCCCGCTACCCTGAAGCAAACCTTCTCTTTTCTACTTTACTTATTCCACACCTCGTTATATTTAAAGAAACAACAATTTTCATCTCCAACAAAACTTGTTTTAGAGGTTTTTTTTTCCTAACAAACACTTTGAGATGCTTCCACTCCCTCCTCCACCACCCTCCCTGCTGCCCGCAGAACCATCTCCACAACCAGAAAAGCAAGGCTTTCCAGTCTCTCTCAATCAGATAGTCATATCAAAGCAAGCCAGAAATCAACAAAGTTCTTCAGCAGAGACATCAAATTCTGACAGCAAGAAATTAAGCAAGCCGCCAATATTCCAACATCCTCGACATCCTCGTCCTCGTCGTACCAACCCAGTTATATGGTGTGGTGCAATCCTCTGCCTCATATTCAGCCTTGTTCTCATCTTCTTTGGAATAGCAACTTTGATTATCTACCTTGTCATTAAACCAAGAAATCCAGTGTTTGACATACCAAACGCAAATCTAAGCAGCATATACTTCGATTCACCAGAGTATTTCAATGGGGATCTTACCTTCCTCGCAGACTTCTCCAACCCAAATCAGAAAATTGATGTGAGATTCGAGTATGTGGATATAGAGCTCTATTTTTCGGATAGACTTATAGGAACTCAAGCTCTTCAGCCTTTCACACAAAGAAGTCGGGAAACAAGATTGGAATTAGTTCAAATCATATCAAGCTTGGTCTATTTGCCCCAGAATCTTGCTTTTGAACTTCAAAAGCAGGTGCAGAGTAACAAGGTCCACTACAACATGAGAGTAACTTTTAAAGTGAGATCTAACCTGGGTCTGCTCCATTATTCATACTGGTTACATGGAAGGTGTGAGATAGAGATGACTGGCCCACCCACTGGTGTTATCGTTGCCCGAAGTTGCAAAACAAAGAGATGAAGAAGAAGAGATTTTTAACTTTTCTTTTCCTGGTTTGTTCAGATTGATGTCTAAATAGATTTTTTTATATATAATAAAACATGGTCTGACAAGTTTTGTGCTATGGATCGAACAGAATTCTTCGAGGTTGTAATTGTCTAAGGCCATAAATATGTTATTTTGAAACCTTAAGCTCAGTAAACACAGACAATATTTCATTTTGGTACTTCCGCCACCTAGGTTTTCAATGAGCTAACATATGAAGTGAACTAGCATAAATAATGTCCAGTCAAATTAATACCTTAAATTATGTAAGAGGAAAGGATTAAGCACACAGTGTGGATAAAATTGAGAATTTTGATATTCAGACACATGCTTCGATTAAACAAATGTGCTAGAACCACCTTTAATCAGGTAAGCTAAAGTAGCTTATTATCTAATTTGAAGTTTCTCGGCACCTTGAGTGTACTTCTGTGAATTCAAAGCATTTCACACAAATTTATCGACAGCGCTTATCGTAGAAGGACCTCAAGACCTTCCTACGCTGATCTCCCAGTTAGTAAATTAACAATATCTTAAAGCAAGTATGAACAACTGAAACTCACATTCAATGGAATTAGCAGCAGCAGTGGTGAAAGGATTACAAAATTAACTCATGTAAACAAAATTCATTCAAGATTTAAAAAATATGCAACTGATTTAAACATCTCCAAGATCATTATTAGTACAATTTTACTTTCTGACTAAACACATTGTCTTTAACAACTTAAAGCTAGAAACAATATTTAGAACTCAGCTATACAATCAAATGAAAGAAGAAAAATTAACCTCTATTTTCATCCCCTCTTCAGCTCCCATCAACTTCATCCAGCGTCTTCGCTACAATAGACAATGCATGTAATCCACTCTGCAACTCGTCTTGCAACAAATTATAAATCAGCCTATGCCTCTTCACTAAGCTCTTCCCTTCAAACTCCTTAGAAACAACTTTCACATTGAAATGTGTCTCCCCATTACTCCCTCTCACACCAGCATGCCCAGCATGCTGATATGAAATATCCTCTACTTCCAATTCAACAGGACTTAGCTCCCTCTCCAATTTCTCCCTAACCCTTATTCCCCTACTCCCTAAAGCCTTCGAATTCGATCCCTTTTCACTCCCCTCCGGTCCCAAACCCTCACCACCATCAATTTTCGCATCAAAACTCAAGCCTTTGACCGAATTGTCACCAGAGCTTTCAACACCAACATCACCATTTGAGCCCAAATTTTCAATTTTTCCCTCATTCTCACCACTACCATCACAAAGCTTCGAGCTTTCAACAGCCCCACTTCCCTTTTCAGCTTCCATATACAATTCAAGTGTTTTCTTTTGCATCAACTTCAACATATTCAAAAACCCATTATTCCTAGAAGGTGTCAAGCTCTGCTGCAACCCAAGAGACACAACAAAATCGGGAGAAACCCTCAAAACCTCCTCAACCGGCCGGCCCGAAAGCCCTTGAACAAGCAAAGCAGCAAGACCCTTAGTTAAAACAGAATCAGAATCAGCTTCAAAGACAACATTCTTCTCAAAATCCAAATAAGCCCTAACCCAAACTTGAGAAACACAACCTTCAACTTTATTCTCCCTAGTTTTAAACTCACTGTCAAGTGGTTTCAAATTCTTTCCATAAAAAAGTAACTGCTCATACTTAGCTTTGGGTTCTTGAACCGATTGAAAAAGCTTGATGATCTCTTGAAGCTTTGGAGGGAATTCTTCAATTGGTTGAAAAGACATAGAGCTTGATGGTGATGCAAGTAAAGGTTGAGTCTTTGTTGGGATTTTTTGGAAAGAAATAGGTTTTGAGAAAATAAAGAAGGAAAGATTTGTGGGTTCTAAGGAGAAAATTAAGGTTTTTGTTGAGTGAAGAGATTTTGGGAATTTTGTGGTCAATATGCGAAGAGAAGTGGAGATTGAAGTGGAAGACATCGTTGAAGAACACAGAACTTATGCAGAGGTTTCCAACGAGGAAAGGATATAAATGGATTGTGAGGGAGAACTAAACGAGAAGTTGACATTGTTTTATTTTTTTACTTATCACTATAATTTGATAATCTTGTCTCAAATAATTAAGTAAAATAATGTGCTTATAGTTCACAACATGGTTATTAAATCCAACCCGAGTATTTATCAGAGGTCAAGTAATGAATTAGACATGTTAAAACGATTTCTTTAAAAATAAAAAACAAAACATTGTTGTTTTGACATATAAATTAAAAAAATATAAATAGATTATTTATCAGATTTTATTTTAATCGACACGTCATAAATTAACTTAATTTTTTTAGTAGTTTCTCACAATGTTGCATGCAACTTTCTGCCCCTTTATCTACCAAAAAGAAACTAGCTAGTCATGACAGCAAATCTATGTTTTGCCTCATGAAGATTTGAGCAGTGAACTCCAATTTGAGTTCTACCGAACAACAATAACTTTGCTTGCAAATGGAATTAATGCTTCAATTAATATTTATGTCTAGGGAAAATATTCAGTCTGCCATCATGCAGCTTTTTCGCTGGAGCAAGAAGAAAATATTGTGTAAACTTAGGCAAGAAATTCCTGTAATGTCCTGCCTATGTCCATCGCATCATCTCATATTTTTCCTTCAGAAACCTCTTCTCTTTCTCCCACTTGCGTCTATCGTCATCATACTTGGCCTGCAATCTTTCCTCCATGATTTTCAGTTTCTCCCTGAATTCGTCTTCACATGTATCTTTTGCTTTTCTCAGCTCTTCTTCACGAAGTGCTCGGTATTTCTTGAACTCATCTTCCAATTTGTTCACCAATATTCCATCCCAATATGGAATGTTTTCTTCACTTGTAGCCTTCCTCAATATTTCAAAAGGTGCAGATTTCATGATTGAATCCTCTCCTTCATCCTGATCAAGTGCATTCTTTCCATCAGATTGCTCTACGTTGTTCTAGTGAAAGTAAATTGTTAGTAAAGGGATACATACATGCATACATATAAGAGAGAAATATTAGACAATCATGTTTCCATGGAAAGAGAACTAACCCTTGAATCAGAGTTTTTGAGGCTTCTGTGGGGCTTCAACCTTACCGTGTTAGCTTTTTCAATCATGGCGCACTTATAGCATAAGAAATTAGATAGTACCAAGATAACAAGACCACAGCTTCCAATGTTAGCACTGCACAATAAGAGACAGAAAGCAAATCTTTCAACCCAGAGAGCAACAGTGGTGGCTTCCATTGACACGCCCCTTCACTAGCTAGGGTACACCAAATATGTGTCACTGTATGTTATATATATAGAGAGAGAGGTCGAGCTCCTCTGTAAACGCTTGTTTTGGTGGGCAATGACGAAGTTTTGGGGGGCAGGTTAAAAATTTGCCTATTTCTCAAAAAGGAAGTTGGAGAATTTTTCCTGTCTTGATATCTTTCCTATTCCTATACACAAAAAATATGCATGATTATTCCAACTTTACCTCTTTCAAGGATTTATAGTATCTGCAAGCAACGGCATTTTGTCTCGACCCAGAAATAACGGAGACTGCAAAGATAAAAAGAGACATGTTTTTCATATCTTTTGTTTTGAAGTATAAAAATTCATTTAAAATTGTTCTAAAAATATATTTATTTTATAATTCTATCTTTATTTTTCTAATCAAATATGTTTATATTCATTTTATATTTTTTTTCTTTCTGTATCTATCATTAGAACACCAACATAAGGCAAATTCCTGTATAGTTCAGCAAAGTCCATTTCGTAACCCGCAACGTAGTAATCTGGACACTGCAGAAAGGAATCATGGAGGAAAAACCATTTCCAACTCAACGCAGATAAAAGGGATACAAGATTAAGCTAATGTGGCAGTTGACACCAAAGCTAAAGCAACACAAATGTGCAGTCTAAACAAAAAGTAATTTGATGTCTGGCGCAAATAGCGGAAAGCTCTTGGGTGCCCTAACCTCTAACTCTTGACATCCTGAAAGGGAACATCAGTCAGATAGCTTTTTGTCTGAAGGGCGAGGTCCCCAATGCTTGCATGGTTGTCAGGAAATCACCTCTGGTGGTGCTGCGCAGAGCATGTAAAAACAATGGCAGTTTCTCTCCGGGTCAGAGACTTGGCAAACGCGTGATCTTTCAAGAAGGTAAGTACGAACTGCAGCAGCACCAGAGATCTTCCCATGCTTATCAAGTTGTATCTCAATAAACTTTCCAAATCGACTGATTGACCACCCTTTTTTGTTTTATTGTAAGTTTAACACAAATTTTTAGAAGAAAGTAGAACGTAGATACAGCATCTAAAATTCACCTTGAACTGTTGTTTTTGACAGTTTATGCGTTCCCAAATGCTTCCAACAGTGAATTGGACTGAAGTGGAAATCAACGACTCCACTCAATCACTTTAATCACCGTTATTAAACCCTGTCTGATCTGATTGGTGAATATAAAACCTGACTTGAATTTTGACTTGGATGGATTTCCAAAAAAACATTGTTTTAAATATATTAAAATTAGCCTGTTTAGTCCATGACTCTGACGTGCTGGGATTAATAACTTTGAGTTCAGTAGTGGAATCATCGAAAGGGCAAGATGCTGTCACAGTGAAGAGGGTTCTGTCTGGTTCAAGATACCATTAAAAGTAAAAGCTCTAGTAATGACAGTGTTAAAGGGAAGCATGTCTGTTTGATTGGCTTAGATTTGTTGTAATTGGAAGTTGATGGGACTGTTTTAAAAAAATATTTATTTAATAAATATTCAAGTTTATTCATTTATAAATAACTCTAAGCAATATATTATAAATTAGAGAAAAAAATATTATAAATTAGTTAAGAAAAATATCAATATACCCTT
>Ga0325402_1001341_pt1 | contig 19906 bp, 7 predicted proteins | sample PopdelMetagenome_22_FD_207212 | JGI IMG/M metagenome (GOLD analysis project Ga0325402, IMG submission 207212) | Populus deltoides microbial communities from Bellville, Georgia, United States - Xylem-PdKOR-R3 | ecosystem: Host-associated > Plants > Phyllosphere > Stem > Wood/Secondary xylem...
AAGTGCCAAGTATTTGTTGTACCAAGTGTTATACAACATAAATCTAGATTAACCATTTAACAAGCAAAGTATTAAAAGTGAACAAGATAACAAATATAAAGCATGTTAGTATCCAACATTAAGGTCTATATTAAGTTTATATTGTACTTATTCTTACACCATTAGTGTACCCTTTTCACCTTGACATAATTAACTTAGCTAAACATAATGAAAGAGAGAAACATAAATAAACAAGGAAAGGAAATGAAAAGTATAAGCAAGAGATTAATATAAGCAAAACATAAGCATTACAAAATATAAAGAAAGAGCAAGAGCATGATCTTGATCTGAACACCAAGATGCCTAAATACATGACAAATGCCTCCTTTTATAGGCCAAAATTTGGAACTATTGATTTGTTGACTAATTGATGAGTAGGTGGCCACATCTTGACTTGGTGACAATCCTTATCTTCTTGTCTACCAAAACTGTCATTGATAATATCAGGATTTCAACAGATTCTCCCATGAAGGTTCTAGACAATTGTCTCAGCTTTCTAGGAAAAAAAAGATGAGGTCATTTGGACTTCTAGAACTCGAGATATGGGCTAAACACTGAACAGTGTCTAGGCTACAGGACAGATTCGGATTTCTCTGTTGTTGCTACAATTTGGACTTGAAAACGGCCTTTTTAAATCTTAAGCTCCACATGAAAGTTGTAAGCCTATGTCTTATCTTTCCATCCATATAAAATAGACCTAAATCCAAGATCTACAGCTCCAGATATGACCCAATTACCGAACATTGTTCCAGTTTGGACTGCACCAGCATCTCTTTTCTAAGTTTGGCCATCTCTTTGTCCTTTCAATTTCAGTACTTCAACTAATTAATCAATTCTTTTATTTATGTGATAGGCCTGCATTTAAGATGAACATTTATCATAAATTAAAGGTATCTTATATAATTAGATATATTATTATAAAACATGCTTTAGTTAAGGAGTTATTGATACTTCAAGTGCAAAATAATGATATAAAACCTTGATAAAAATGTACTTTTAAGTACTAATCAATTCTCTAGAAAATAAAATTTTAAATGATGAAAATTAAGAAAAAAATATAATTTAAAAAGTAAAAAAAAATTATCCGAGCTCACCCGGGTCAAGACGCAAAATCTCTAATCCAGTCATAATACCATGGTGAACGCATTTGAAAGAAAATTGAACAATACCATAGAACTCAATTAACAAACAACTTAATGTTAATGGACAAAAAATAAAAAAAGAAATTTAATTTAAAAAAACAATGGAAAAAAATATGAGTCAACTTGAGTTAACCAATAAACCTCGCAACCATAAAAATAGTGAAAATTCTTTAACCGAGTTCAATAAAAAAGATTAATTTTTAACCAATTTAATTTTGAATGATAAAATTGTAAAAAAAAATCAATTTAGAAAACTTTTCAATGGAAAAATGATATCAATAAAAAGAATGTGGATCAAATTTGATCAGAAAAAAACTCATCATGGATGAGATTGTGAAAAAAAAATGATCAAGATAACCCAATAGAAAAAAAATAATACAAAATATATGAAGACTAATTTTCAATAAATCAAATGTTAAAGGATGAAATTGAAATAATTTAATTTTTTTTTAGAAAGTCCATTTATATTAACCTTTGAAACCAGTGACCTAGGTCCTAAATCCAGGATTAACCCATAGCAATGAAAAAAAATCTTAATTAACCCGCAAACCCTGATTAACTCGCAAACCCCGTGATCATAGGTATATGATCAGGATAACCCAATAGAAGAAAACAAAAGGTATAAAGATCAATTTCAAATAAAATAGATGTTGAAAAATGAAATTGAAATGATTCAATTTAAAAAAAGGACCAAAAGAACAAAAGTTAACCCATGTTAACTTTTGAAATCATGAACTCGAGATTAATCCCATAGAAAGTAAACTGTAAAAAATAATAAAGCAAATCTCTAAAAAAAAGATAAAAAAAAACATTAGGTTTTAAAAAGGAAAACAACCAAGCCAATTCGAACAAATCTCATATACCTAGTCTATTCTCTAAAACTCAAAACCCATGAAATCTTTGAACTGGGTTCAATCAGGAAACTTAATTCCCAACTAATTTAATTTTGAATGATGAAATCGTGAAAAACAATCAATTTTAAGAACTTGACAAAAAAAAAGATAGCAATAAAAAGAATAGGGATCAAATTTTAAATAAATAAAAACACATGGAGAATGAAATTGTAAAAATAAAACAACTTAAGAAATGATCTCAAACAAAATAAATAGCAATCAAAATAATCAAGACTAAATTTGAAAGAAAAAAAAATGAAAAGGGGGTTGAAATTGAAAAACAATTGTAATTTTATAGCTTATTTTTAAAAAAATATTAATAAAAAATAGGACCAAATCTGAAAGATTAAAAATTAAAAGAGAGGTAAAAATTGAAAAACATTTATAATTTCTTGGCTTATTTAAAAAAAATAGTAATCAAAAGGATAAAAACCAAATATAAAAGTGAAATAAATTGTTAGGACTGGTCTGATTTTTTTAAAAGGGCTAGTGTGGGATTCAAGGGAGGGGAGAGAGTAAAATGAAAAACAAAGAAATGGTCGATGCTAAACCTTATGCACGTTAGGGGTAAGCGCCATCCTATGGCATCAGGATTGTCAAGATCTTTTGAATGCCTGCCCAACATAGTTTTGTTTTTAAAAAATAATATTTAACAAATATAATTTACAACAATATCTCTGAATATTTTTGGAATTTATAATAAAACCAAAGTAAAATGACAAAAAAACATCTGAATGAGAGTTTTGTTAGTTTTGTTTTTAAGAATATCAAAGTAATTATATTATTTTAAAGAAAAACTACAAAAATATTATGGGGTGGTAGGCATTATATTAGTAATTTTAATATAAAAAATAAAAAATTACAAATCAATCCGTAAAAAAAATTAATGAGTATACCATTACAAGTAATCTAGTTTTGGTAAACAGTAATTTTCCTAGAAGAATTAGTTTTTTTTCTTTTCAATAATTCATGAATTAAGTAAAAAGAAAAAACACTGAGAAGATGGAGATATGCTGCTCAATTTATCTTGGTTTGTAGGTTAACAATGCGGGGTATTTTGTCGAAACTTGTAACTTTATATACTTTTTTATTTGGTAAATAAAACTAGTTTCATTTTTATAACCCCAACCTTTCTTTTGAAACTTGGAATGCTATATATTTTTTATGAGTTAATGATTTATTCTATTATTCTATTTTTATTTTTAATGGATTTTGTTCCTATACAAATTGTTTTATGAATTCTATATATATAAAACATTAAAATTTATATCTTGTATTTTTAGTATTTAATAAATAAAAATAAGTTAATGACATGTTTGTCATTGTATTTTTATTTCTTAATGGAATTTTCCAATGTAAAAAATATTTTATAGATTCTATTCAATTACTATGCATTATGTTAATGTGTCCTTTCTTCTATCCAATCATGTGATGCTCGTCAAAAAATTATATATTCACTAATAAATCATTGCTTAAAAAATAAAACTACATGAATAAAAATATAAGAAAATTGAATTAAAAAAATAAACCATAGAAATTTGTCATCCAATTAAAAAAAATAAGTGAGAATTTAGTTACAAATATTAAAAATATTAAATATATAAAAAAATAAAAATAAAAATATAATGTAATAACAAGAAAAAGAGAAGAAAACAAATATTTGACTAACATACCCCTATTATTTGGAAAAATATATCTTTTTTTTTATTTTCTTGTAAAAATAAATTATCTTAAAACATAATTAACCTAAAAGGCTAAATTTCTCATTCATAATTATATTGTCAACAAAAGTTTTAATAGATGGCACAACCTCCCATGATGAAGAGGTCAATCATTGAGGCTGCAATTGGGCGTCTTGAGAATTTAGAAATAAATTTAGGTTAAACTAGATAGATATTTCTGCTATGTTGTAAGTTGAGTAAATATTTTTTTTTTATATAAAAAAATTTTAGGCAATGATAATCCAAGTTAAATAAGGTAAACTTGACTAACTTACAATCAGGATAATAAATCAAGAAAACCACGTAGAAAGAAAAGAAAAAAAAAATATTAAAGTTTAAGGCTCAATAATCTAATATTAAATGATAAAATTAAAAAAAAATAAAGAAGAAACATCTAATAAAAAAATCGGAGGCAATCTAGGCTTACCCGACAACCCAATACCAGCAAAATGAGATCAGGATAAATTTATTTTTTTAAATGATGTGGAAAAAAATGAAGTTAAATCAATAGAAAAGAACATTGAAATTTTTTTGAATAAACCTAAGTTAATTTGACTAACTCGTGACTTGGGTCAACCTCCATATAAAGAAAAGCGGAAAAAAGCACAAAGCTCAATGTCCAATAATCCAATGTCAAATAATGAAATTAAAAAAAAAATCAATTTTAAAAAAATATATATAAAAAAAATGAGTGAACCCTAGTTACCTCAATAGACCCGCAACTTGCGATATTAGATCATGATTAAAAAAAATTAAAAAAAAGGATATGGAAGAAAAGACCAAAGTAAAATAAGAAATGTAAAAAAAACCCGAGTCAACCCGACTAACCCTCGAAACTAGTGACTTGACTCATTAGACCAAGATGAGGGATAAAATTAAAAAAAAATCAAGAAAATGAAACAAACAAAAAAAACAACAATAAAAAGAATGAAAGTCACATTGGATAAAAAAAATGCTCAGGGATAAAATTGAAAAAAAAATAAAGTAAAAAAAAACATTAAAAGCAAAACAAATAGCAATAAAAAGAATGAGAATCAAAATTGATTGAAACTCAAACTAGAGGACACAATTGATTTTTGAAAGATCTGGCAAACTTAAAAATATTCCAACTAGGGAACACAATTGATTTTTGGAAGATCTAGCATGACTTTCTAAGCTATGAGAGAGAAGAGAGAGAGAGGAAAAGAAAAAAATATTGACTAGAGCTCAATCGAACCTCCTCTATGAACACACGCCCTATTACCATGAAGAAAATGACCTGTTGCTTTTAATGCCATTAGTTATGGCAAATTTTGATCACTAAGAGGCATTATACACGCTGTCCAAATAATACGGGTACCTTCTACTTGCTGGTTAATGCCATATACACATCAACTATTTTTTTAAAAAAATTATTTTAGATATAGTCAAAGACTTAATTTCCTATTCTAATACTAATTACAAAATAATTATGTTGAAAGGACCTAAGTTGCCCAAACTAATGCTCTATTATTTTTAATTGTAAGGATAATATAGTTCTTTTACAATGCATTCAAAGTACAAAAAGACTATAAAGCCTTTCTTTCTAGTTTTTAATTTTTTTATTTTAAAAAGTATTTAAGTCATTATATTATTCATTTAAAATGAAAAAAAAACTTATATATTCTTATTAAAAACGATAATGACTAATAAATTAGATTGAAAAAACCTTCCAACTCCTAAAGCAAGTTAAATGAGTTTTTTTTCCTAAAAAAATATAATTTTATTTTTCAAATTCATAATGAAATATGAGTTTTGGCACAATAAAATATAAGAGATTGCTTTGTCAAGTTAAAAGATTTATTAAATATCTATTAATCAATATTTCATCCTATAGTGGTATTTCTTTTTAACTTTCAACCTAAAGGATGTATGCAAATCTTAACTTTATTATTTATTTATTAATGAAATCATGCTGTAGTTAACTTATCAAAACATAAAATATTATGAAATTCAGCATTTTCATGCCTTTTTAAGTGCTATTTTAAACATCTAATGTGTCATCTACTCACTCAATACCATTTTTTATATTAAACTAAAAAAGAATTAACCACATAAACTTGTTTGATAAAAGAAAATTTATGGTTCCGATTCACAGACAAAACTAAATTATATAAAATAATGCACCCTGTAACAGTCCGATTGTACGATTGATCATTGTTAAAAGTTCCCAACACATCCTCTTTATTTAAGGGTAATTTTGTTTTTACCAAAAATTCGTCAGAGTTTCATTTACATTTAGGACATTCCAAGTTATTGATTATTACTAATTTACTCAATCAATCTCATCATCACAAGGTCCCATAATTCCGTAGTTCATACAGTCTATATATATGCAAGTAAGTTCAATATGAACATAGTCCAAACATCATATCATAAAATTTAAAAGAAAGAAATACTAACATGCAAGGAAAGCATTCATAACATAATAAGTGTTTCTTAAATATTTCAAAACGGTTAATTACAAGATAATTAAAATACTACATGTTAAGCTGAACTTTTATAAATACATCAAAGTTTACACAAAAATATACTACATAAATGTGTTAATTCCCTTTTGTTTAAGTTAAAGATTTACATAAGCTTCACAAAGTAGGGTCCTAAACTAATGATCTCCATGAATATTTGATGGACTTGTTACATAAACAAACATATCATTATGTTCATAAAGAATATATATATATAGATGCTCATGTGATGAATATGAATGAAGTATTAATTTTCTATCTGATCAATAAGGATTCTAACAGAGGACTTATATTTTGCTTGTAAATCTTTTAACTCACTTAACACTTATTTGTATATTCTTAATTTGAATACTATTATTTACTTGCATGAACTGGGTGACCTTGCAAAGTCTAATCTTGTAATTCATATCCCGACAATCCTATCTAATCTTGTAATTCATATCCTGGCAATCCTGTCACGGATGCCATTAGCCGAAGCTAATCTTGTAATTCATATCCCGACAATCCTGTCACGGATTCCATTAGCCGAAGCTAATCTTGTAATTTATATCCCGGTAATCCTATCACGGATTCCATTAGCTGAAGCTAATCTTGTAAATCATATCTCGGCAATCCTATCACGGATGCCATTAGCCGAAGCTAATCTTGTAATTCATATCCCGGCAATCCTATCACGGATTCTATTAGCCGAAGCTAATCTTGTAAATCACTAGACTTTATTTACATTGAACACGACATTTATTGTAATTACATTCACCAGAAGAATTTTAAATTGTAAAAGTGCAAATAGGAGGAAAATCACGCACCTGCTTCGCCTGTCTCACGGCCTCCCCCTAACAGAAGATCCAATCCCGGTTGCTCTTTCTGAATCATAAGGAAGTTTTTGGTTATGATTCCTTCAAGCCGATATTATAGAGAATCCATATTCATCCATTACTCATATGTTACTTTCTATGTATGTTCATTTACTCATATTAACATACATACATATATCACGTATATTTTCAGAGTTAGTATCTCAAAATGCAAGTGTTTGTATGACTCAATTCTTTTATATTCTTATATATAGTATTCAAGTGAAAGTCTACTATTATTGTCTAACTTTCAACTGTTACTATCCACTTTTCAACTGTTACTGCTAATTTTGAACTATTATTGTCTAATTTTCAACTATTACTGTTCAATTTTCAACTGTTACTGTCCAACCGTTACTGTCCAACTTTCAACTGTTACTGTCCAATTTTCAACTGTTACTGTCTAATTTTGAACTGTTATTGATCAATTTTCAACTGTTACTATCCAATTTTCAACTGTTACTGTCCAACCGTTACTAACTAATTTTGAACTATTACTGTCTAATTTTCAACAGTTATTGTCCAATCATTACTGTCTAATTTTGAACTGTTACTGTCTAATTTTCAACTGTTACTGTCCAAACACTCACCAGATTTTTAACTATATCTAAAGTTCTAAAACTTTATTTTAAGTGAGATTGATCTTGTTAGAAAGTTAAGACACGAGGCTACAAGTTCTCCGAAGGGAGGAGAACCCAGTTTTGCCTCTAAGATAGTCAAAATTGCTCATTAACTAATTAGTCCTCCTGCCCTACATAATCAGTCACGACTCAGTCTCAATTGATAACCCATAATTGGAGTTTTATATCTACAAATTCAGCAAGACCAGTTTCTTTGGTTAGCTAACATTCAAATCTACAATTTCTATGAGGAACCCGATTCAAATTCCCTTATCCTCCTACCCGAAATCTCATCGAAAGTCAGGAGACAAGTCTATCCAGATTCGTCTTCCCCTCCCCTTCACACAATACTTTCATAAACTACATACCACACACATGAATTAACTTAATCTTAACAATAAGTACTTTCCCCCTAATTTATATCTAAAAACCCTAACCTATGATTCAATATCAAAGCATCAATTCTTTATCGAATAAAAAAATGAATTTTTTTAAGATCATGTTTAGAACACCTTACCCGGTACAAATTAAGATTTTGATCTTCAACCAGTTGAAGATTCTCAACTCCCTCATTTCTTTTCTTCTTGTTCAATTTCTTGGTAATCCTTTGCTCTCAAGTATTTATCCCATCTATAAGCTCTTAAATCTTGGATGGGTTCTTGAAATTTTAGTGTTTCTCTCTTGATTTCTCAAGAACGGGTATAAAACTCTCTATTTTCTCTCCTTATGGTTCCTACAGATTTTTTTGTTGAGGTGAGAGTATTTATACTCTATATTTTCTCTTATTTGCATTTAGGCCCTCTTTTTCCTTTGAGTGTATTATTCTCTTCCATTAAATCCAACCCTCAACAGTACCGGGTTTATTATAATGTTCCAAATTATTTCGCCCGGAAATTTATATTCAAAAATTTCTGAATTCCTGTTTTTATTTAACCATATGCATGAATTTCTTCCCTTTTATTTATTTATTTATTTTTCCTAGGGTTTACACACCCAGTCAATATATTTTGACATCTAATGGCATTTCAAAGCGGTTGTCGTGTTTCACATAAAAAAAGAAAGAGAGGTTGTCGTGTAATTTGAAGTTTTAACCTATTAACATCCAAAAATAAATATTTCAAAGATGGAATATGTGCTTTTCAATAATTGGTAAGGCATTTTCAATAATTGGTAAGGTAGAGATTCAGGATATTAGTAATATAATTATCCGTGTTACACACCAAAATGTTTTTTACATGTAAAATAATAATGCTCATATCAAAGAAAATTCTTTGACAATTTTATTAAATCTAACTCAGCGGGTCAAACATGAAACCTTCCGACCATACTTTAGTTCGAACTTCAAATTAAAATGTGTAAGAGTTGCTCTAACATGACCTTGTCGATATGGAGGATAAAAGAAAACTCAGATGACTGAAAAAACAAGATTTGATTTGAAAAATATTTTCAAGATGAAAACCATCAACATATCCTAGATGTGAAATGACATGGAAACATGGATAGTTACCTGAAACCTAGTTTAGAAGAATGCATTGCCTAAATACACTAGTGAGGAAAAATGAATCAAAATCATATACCTTACCAAATAAATAAGTGTTAGACATAGACAAAACTAGTTTTATGGTTAATAATAAATGATACACATTTAAAACTACTAGCATAAGGCACACAAGTTCATCCTTAATAAGTTTTAGACAAGATTAAGACTGATTGTGCATAAAATAGCAATGATGTGCAATGATTGATTCTGATTGAAAGTAGGATAACACTAGAATAAAAAACCTTCACTAAAAAAATAAAGAAGGTTCCTACCCAAATACTATTTTCATCCACTTAAAAAGTTGTTTTAGACACCAAACAACTTAAGAAACACATTTATAATTAATTTTTTTAGGAAAATAAATAATGCTATCCTAAGATAGTAAAGAAGTATTTGAAAAACTACTAATCTCGCACTAAAAAAAATAGCAAAGCTATTGCCATGAATATGTTGGAAATCCATTAACAACACCAACAAGACAAAGTTGTTCACTATGTTAGGCCAAAAACTCAAGAACTTTAACAAAGAAAATGAGAAATATTGTATTTCCCTAAGGGATTGACAACTAATAAATAGGAAAACAAGGTAGCTTTAAGTCTTCATTAATACGCAAGATCAATTCAAAAAGAAAAACAACATAATTATTGGTGCTGGTGTTTTCCTAGATGAGGATATATTTAAAGAAGGGATGATATTCTCTCATAAAAAAACTCATATATTGAAGTGAAAAAATTAACAAATTTCTTTATTTTAAAGAAACAATTGGATGAACGAAACATAGTCAAAGAGGATGACAAATTAAAAATTCTTTATACTACATGGATGAGGGATGATGATGATGAAACTATCTCCACCAACATGGATTTTGCTCTCCTTTACTCTTTTAAGGCCAAACCTAGCCAATTTCTTTATCTTGATAGCGACTACAAAGATAGTGTTAAATTAAAGGCATAAATTATCAAAATCAACCAGTTAGAATCAATAAAAGACTAACAATATAGTTTGGTGTTTTCTAAGCCAATAATGGCTATGAGTTGTCAACTTAAACTTATATTCATCACAACTAATTTTAGTAATGTAGTGGTATAAGTAATCTTATTAATAACGGTTCAATACTATACATAATGCTTTTGACCTTGATTAAGAATATGATCCACAACAAGATTGACATGATCCCATTTAAATTAGTCATGCTAGAATTTATAGGGGCCATAAGAGATCCTATAAGAGTGTTTCAAGTGGATTGAATAGTTGGGGTCTAAAACATCCAATGCAACTTTTTTTTGTAGTTGAATGTGACATTAAGTGTAAATGATTTTATATATAAATATTGATGTAATTTATCTTTATATTTTTCCTTTATTTAATTTGATGTATTTTATATCCTCCTTGAAACTCAAAACTAACCTAGGAATTGTAAATCCTAATTAGGTTTTTCCTTGTATGTCGTCTTAAAATCAATTAGAGTTCCTATTACCATAAAATTAGGTGAATTTATTTTTTCATTTTTAGCTTGGTTTGTCGAGATGTCTTTTGTGACAGAATCATGACTCTACTAGGGATCCTTTTAGGGATAAAATTTATTTTTTGATTTTATGATAATATGTACTTTAGTGTTTCAACTTATGCTTTGAATACTTTTGTTATGATTATTATCCTAAACTAATCAACATGTTGTTGTTATTTGTTATTGCTTGAAATTTTATCTTTATATTATTGGTATGACTAATTTTATACGTCTATATTTTATACATCATCCTTTTTATTTATTTTTGTTAATCTAAATGGGATATTGATTTAAGCTCTTGCACACACTACACAACCTTTCTTTTGCACACATGTTGCTTTAGGTTAGCATGAGAAACGAATAGTGTCTCGATTGTCATTGACCCTGCAATACTTATGAAACTACCAAACTCATATGGATAGTCTACTTGGCACAATAAGTAGTTGATGTGCTTCACCCCGTCTATACTATTTGTGCCATATAGGCCTTACTTCAACCTAATAAGGCCCATTAACTAAACAGGGATGAACTTTTTATAAATAACTTAGTTAGCTAACCTACCCTTACACGTAATAGTTAGAACCTTCCCTTTGGTTGTTTTCCTTATATTATAATATCTAATCAGTTATTTTTTTATTCTTTCTAAATATTTAACTTTACATAAGTTATTTTTTGAGTTTTTAAAAAGGGAGGGAAAACAAATATAAACAACATTTTAAAAGCTCAATCATCTTAAAAATAATAGAAAATGAAGGAAGAACCTTTAAGAGAAAAAAAAAAACTACTAGAAAGGTTTCTTGAATAGAACCTTCAGATTATGCCATCTGGTGAAAGGCCCTTCAATAAATAGAATAGAAATACGTAACCTATAGCTCATCCTTTTATCTCCTACAACCATGAACATACCACTTGGTTTTTATCCATATTCGACAAATCCTACATAACAATGTCTATTGCCTAGCTCTTGAAAGTTCCTTATCCTTTCTTGGTACTATCACCTTACCAACAAACAGGGCTTGCCCTTATTATAAAACCTACTAAAGAAAGTGTTGGAATGAAAAGCCTAAAGAAGAGTTGAATGTAGAAAAATTATTAGCAATTGAAGAATATCTAAAAGTAATTAAAGACATTAATCTTTATGATTCTATAAGGGCATCCAAAATATGCTAAGTGTTGGATATAATCATTTTATAAAAGTTCAAACTATTTGAAATCACCAGGTACATTGGTGTTGAGTAACCTATAATCATTTGCAGATTTACTACAACAAGATGTAGAAAGTGATTAATGTTAATAAACTTCTCATTCCATTGGCCTGGAGTAAACAGGTCAATCGTCGACTCAACCCGGAACTCGAGTGACCTGGCAAAAACCCGGTAGAGATTTTTTTTTCAAATTTGTTTTTTCTCCTACCTATTTTTTTATATTTTTCAATTGGTTACTAAATCCTTTTAAAGTTCACTATATAAATACTAGAAGAAAGTTTTATTTTTTCAATATGGGATTTGAAAGTTTTATTTTTTCAATATGGGATTTGAAACCCTTTAGTATATATATTCTATATTCATAAGAAAAAAAATTATATTTTTTTAATGTGAAATAACAAATCCTTTTGGTTTAAATACTTCAACTTAGAAAAATAAGATAGTATATTTCCAATGTGAGATAAAAAAACCCTTTGAAATAATCTTTTAAACTTAATTATTTACAACATGTATAGCTTATATCTACATTGATTGTTTCATAATTTTTTCATATAAAAAATTAAAAAATCAAATATTTTTTTTTAAATTTTTCTGGGTGACTCGAGTACTTGGACGAGTCTATTGCATTAAAAATTTGGGCCTGCAATCGACCCAGAGTAAACCGTTCGACCCACCGGGTCAACCCGGAACTTGGGTGACCAGGCAAAAACCCGGTAGAGACCTTTTTTTTTAAAATGTGTTTTTTCTCCTACTTAGAGACCCCTCTTTTTCATATTTTTTAGTTGGTTACTAACGCTTTTTAAAGTTCACTATATAAATACTATAAGAATGTTTTATTTTTTCAATATGGGATTTGAAGCCCTTTAGTATATATACTTTATGTTCATAAGAAAAAAGTTATGTTTTTTTTTCAATATGGGATAAAAAAATATTTTTGGTTTAAATACTTCAATTTAGAAGAATATGATAGTATCTTTCCAATGTGGAATAAAAAACCTTTTGAAATAATTTTTTAAACTCAATTGTTTACAATATGTATAACCTATATCCACATAGATTGTTTTTTAATTTTGTCATATAAAATTATAAAACATCAAATAATTTTTTTAAATTTTTTTGGGTGTCCGAGGCCTTGGCCGAGTTTGTTTCATTCAAAATTTGGGCCTGCAATTGGCTCGAAGTAAACTGGTTGACCTGCCGGGTCAACCTGAAACTCGGTTGATCCGACAAAATTCGTTAGAGACCTTTTTTTCTTCAAATGTGTTTTTTTAATCCTACGCAGAGATCCTTATTTTTTTATTTTTATTTTTAGTTGATTACTAACCTAGAGATCCTTGTTTTTTATTTTTTTTTTTGCAATATGAGATTTGAAGCCTTTTAATATATATACTCTATGTTTACAAGTAAAAAATTATGTTTTTTCAATGTGAGATAATAAATCTTTTTGGTTTAAATACTTTACCTTGGAAGAATAAAATAGTATCTTTCCAATATGGGATAAAAAATCTTTTAAAATAGTCTTTTAAACTTAATTATTTACAGCATGTAACAACCCGGCTTTTTCAAATCCAAAATCAAAAGAATTTATTTTTTTATTTAGGTTTTCGATACTTCTTACAATGACATTCCATGAATTAATAATTAGGTTCCCTTCCTTATCATGACATCATACAGATATAGTTTTTATAAATCAGCATTCCCATAAGATGGATACTCAATACACATGCCCATAATATTATATTTTGATATTCATACATTTACATTACATCATATTGACATACTCAGGAGTTTGCAATCCTATTCTAGTCTCGTTATCAACACGAGTGCCGAATGATAATTTTACACAACTAGTACTTTCTTTCATATGATCCTCATGTGATTTCACAACACAACATCCTCATAAAGGAGAAAACTGATCCTCACAACACAACATCCTCATGTGATTTCACAACACAACATCCACAATTCGGTAGTGAAAACTGATTTGTTGCTGACACTGCAATTCGACAGCAAAAATTGACACCACAATTCGACAGTGAACACTGTTTCATTGCTGACATCACAATTCGACAGCGAAAACTGATTCACTGCTGACATCAAAATTGTTGATGAAAATTGAGTCGCTGCCGACTCAGAAATCATCGACGCAACCCTTGTCGTTGCCGATTCAGAAATCAACAGTGGCGATGAAATCATTTATGGTTTCATTTCTTTTTTTGGCCAAACATAAGGCTTATGCTAGGCTTCCCTCTACTAATATTTCTCACCCAATGTGGACATAGAACTCATCGAATCACACTTCATTCATCATCAAACAACACAAACATCAACACAAGTGATAACAATTCTACAAAACATAACGACTCTGTTTCATTTTTATCACACGGATAGTCACAAAATCATGTTGCAACTTATTTCCATCTCGAAATTCAAGCAAAGACATCAACATCATTTCGATTTTAGCACACAATTTATTCTTAGAGTCCAGCAAAATGATACAATTTCAAACATGAACATCTACATGCATTTTGGTTCTAGCATACAATTTGTTCAATGATACAATTTCAAGCATGAACATTTACATGCATTTCGATTCCAGTATACAATTTGTTTATAGAATCTAGCAGAATCATACAATTTCAATCATGAACATCTACATGCATTTTGATTCCAGCATACAATTTACTCTTACATAATCATTCAATTTCAAGCATGAACATCTACATGCATTCCTGTTCCATCATACAATTTCTTCTTAGAATCCGACAGAATCATACAATTTTCAAGCATGAACATCTATATGCATTTCATCACATAATACATTCTGTCTAGCCACCTCAATTATGGCCGACCCTTTACCAAGTTTTGTCCATTCAATCTATTTATTTTTCTTTTTTAAATTTTTTGGAATTAAGTCTCCATTTAGACCCAATCTTCGCCTTTTTTTTTAAGTTTAGGTTTCCTTCACAGTTGGTGTAAAAATTCTAGACATTCCCTTATGGTTTTTCTTCATCCTTTTGATTCCAAGGTCACAAGAACAGGAGGAAGGAGGTTACAAGACCCATACCTTATGAATGTAAATAGATTTAGGAAAAGTTTGATAGTATATCTTTTCTTCTTCTCTCAGTTTTCCCTTCTTCTTCTTTTCTCAGTTTCTCCTTCTGTTGGTTTCTCCCTACCGGTTCTAGACTTTTACTCTACTCCATCCATGTTTGCAGTTGTTCAACCTCCTCTCAAGTTCTCACTTCTCTCTCTCACGACTAAGGAAGGCATATGCAGCATGGGTTTGTTCAACTCTCTTTAGGAAGGAGAAAAGAGGGCAAGAGCATTTAGTTGGACATATGCAGTTGTTGCAGCTGGTCTTGGGAAGAGGAAAAGTCACCCTCTCTCTCTCTCTCCATGTATTTATACCCCTTCTAAAATGAGGTAGGGTGTTTGGGTGCTTGACAAGGGTTGTCCTTATCCCCCTTTTAAGTTATCTTAGATTGGTTTCTATTCTAATTCTCCTCTAGGATAGGCCTGCCAACACTAATTTTTATCGGGTTTTACAATGTCATTGCCAATTTCTGAAACTATGCCGTTGCTGATTTAAAAATCAACAGTAAAAACTGTGTCGCTGTTGATTCAGAAATGACAATGAAAAATTATGTTGCTGTCGATTCAAAAATTGGCAGCGACGGTGGAGTCATTTCTGGTTGTACTTTTTTTGTTGGGTGTTTACATTCCCCCATCATGATATAAATTTTGTCCTCAAAATTAAAGGGACTCATATTGATAGTGCCTCCAGACTCTTATAGCAAATACTACAATAATCGACTCCAGGTCGTGTATCAGGTAATTGTCTCCGTGAGTCTTTAACTGTCTTGACGCATAAGCAGTCACTTCCCTATGCTATATCAATCACACCCAAGTCCTTTCTTTGAGGCATTATTACTAACTACAAAACCCTCGGTAATTGGAACGTACCAGTTTTAGTATAGTAGTATATCTGGCCTTGTACTTACTCAACGAATCATGCCTAAGATTATATCAAAATCATGTAATTCTAAAGGCATAAGGTTTACTTCTATTTCATACCCTGTTTCCTGTTAGAGTTCTAATTTTGAACCCCTTTTTATATTATTTTCATCCCTCTTCCCCATATTTTGTGACAATTCTCCTAGTAATAAATGAGTGGGTAGCACCCAGTTCAAACAACACAAGCATATGAAAGTTATTTATTGGTAGTGTACCTGCTATCACATCGGATGCAACCCTAACCTCTTCCTTTGTCAAGTGGAAGACTCTTCCTGGAGTCCAGTCATTTTATGCCCCTAGCCTTTCTCAGTTGGGGTTTGCTTTTAATTGGGAAAACCTCACCGACCTATTTACTGTGACAGATTATTGGTAACTTTGAGTTGGCTGCTGCATACTCTTTGTTTGCCTAATGTTTCTGTTAGGGCATTCCTTCTTATAATGGCCTTTTTCACCGCAGTAATGACATCCTTGCCCCAAATACTGACAGTTTCTCCATCTATAACTCTCTTCTCTACATATAAAACATCACCTTGGTGAAACGGAGTAGTCTTCCGGATGTCTTTGTTCGCACTTCACATAGTGAGGGTAATGCATATTATTCTGATCGCTAGTCCCCCCTTCAAGGGTTCACTCTTGGGTGAGTCTGTCTACTCATCACTCTTCATCTTAATTGGTGGTGGAATGATACTGCTACTATTCCCCTTTTCTTGGATGCCTCAAACACTCCACTTTTTCCCTTCTCTCTTTTTCCCTACTCTGTGATGCCCCTGTTGGCCTTCTCCAATACAAGCTTCTAGAGCTTGTGCTGCCTCGATCAATTCTCTCACTAACTTGAATTGTACAGCGATCAACCCTTGCTTTAATTCTTGTCGAAACCCATCTCTCAGCTTCTCAATCATATATTCTTTAGTGGGAACGTAATGCGGGGCAAACAGTAAGAGATCATGAAATCTCTTTTCATACTCCAATACCGACATGACATTCTGTTTTAATGCCAAGAACTCTTATTCCTTCACCTTATGATGGTATCTGGAATAAAATTGATTTTTAAAATTGGATTTGAAGTTGTTCCAGGTCAGTGTTTCGGTTGCACGCCTTAGTTGAACAGTTTACCACCTGTTATAGCCTGATCAGACAACAACTGACTGACATAATTTACGTGTAAGTCCTCGGGTATATTAATCCGAATCATATTCTTCTTCACTTTCCTTATCCACCTCTCAACTATCTCTACATCTTATTCCCCCATGTATGGTTCGCAACCCATTTCCCTCATACTTTTGACCAAGCATACAAGTAACACCATATTGCCCGTGGCTGGGACAATCCCAAGGGCTGCCTGTGGAATCTGTATGACTAGAGGCACTTGTGTCAAAGAGTAAGTCATGCCCTCCATCACTGTCTTAAGTATCTGCTAGAAGCCTCGGATTAGTATAAGGTAGGGGCACCCCCGTTGGAATTGTCAAGGGATGTGCCTCCGTTCTTTCTTGTTGTCCCATCCTTGTTGAGGGTACTTCTTCCATCTGATTTGGTACCCGTTCTTCTTTAGATTCTGCAGTTCTTTCTTAAAAGGACTCTGATGCTCTTCCCGGAATGTGGGAAGCAGTATCATCAAATGGATCCTCATCCTGCCAATCTTGGGCATTTTGGCCTCTACTTCTTATTTCTACGTAGGGTGGCTCAGTTTAAGTGCCTTGTTAGGTGCGTACCATCCTGAAATAGATCACAACAACTTTATTATCATCAATCCTCAGGATTTTAACCAAGCGTTATGATACCAACTATAACGACCCGACTTTTTCAAAGCCAAAATCGATGGATTTTTTTTTATTTAGGTTCTCGATACTTCTCACAATGACATTCCATGAATTAGTAATTAGGTTCCTTTCCTTATCATGGCATCATACAAATATAGTTTTCGTAAATCAACATTCCTATAAGACAAATACTCAATACACATGTCCATAATATTATATTTTCATATTCATACATTTACATTACATCATATTGACATTGATGCAACCATATTATTTGATAGTTTTACCCATATTTATCTAGTATTTTGCCTATATTTTATATATAAAATGCCTTAATATTCATTGTTTTATGTTTTAAAGGTACTTTTGGATGTAAAATTCAAAAAGAAGTAAATTGGAGATAATTGACAGATTTGACCTCCAAACAATGTTTTGTGCAGAGCTTGAGTTCTAGAGGTCGAAATGAAGTGATTCTAGTGGAATTAGAAAGCTAACGTCTATACTTTCTATACATATATGACAAGAAAAATAAAAGAGAAATAGCATGGGTATCGCAGCCTTCAAAGACAAATCTTGCATTTTGCTAGTGTTGACCTTTGGCCATTCCGACTTGAATATCTTGAGCTAGAGAAGTTCATTAAATGCAAACTTAATTTTGTTGGATTCCTGACTCGAAGACCTATCAGCCTACCAAAGTTTAGTAGAAAAGGAGCTCATATGAGAGAGATATGATTTTTCTTAAATGACATATGAATTCTACCAGCAGACAGGTTTTGTGAAGAAACAAGTCCAAAGTACTTCTCAAAGCATCCAAATCAACATCCAAGTTTTTATTTTAGCAATTTAGCTCTTCTAAGTCCAAAGTCAAAGCTTGAAGATTTTATGCAAGGCTATTTCTCTTTTTTTAGAAAAATAGTTATTGAAATGCTTAAATGTAAATTATCTACGTAGGAAAGGACTATTTTGTAGGAAAGGAGGATGGTTTCCTATCAAATAAAAAGAAAGAGAGAAAGGAAAGGGGGGCAACCATAAAAGAGAATAAAAACACACCTTTTTCTCTAAAAACCTGAAATCATGCATTTTTTCCCTTTTGATTAGTTGTTCAATAAACATGCAAGGCTAAGCTTTTCTCTTTTTTTTTTTTGTAAGGACACAGAAACCTTCGGATTTCAAGAATCGTGAGATTTATTTTACCTTTTCCTTTCAGTTTATATGATGAATATGTTTGTTTTCCTATGCTTATCTCCTATGATTGTTTATTTTAATTGCTAGAGCGGACTATAAGTTATTATTGTAAACAATATATTGCTAAGTTTGCTATGAAAACCGGAGTTATGATATATAAACTTGTGAAGCAACTGAGTTTAATAATCATAGTGAATCTATGTTATTAATCTTAGGGAAAATATTTGATCAATTCAAACATGTACTATAGGCAATTATGTGTCTAGATTAATCAACTTATCTAGTTTTTAAGGCTGTTATTCAAATAAATTACTAGTGCAGACATTATGGTTGTTTGATGGTTAGGGTTAGTTACACTGTGGATCGGTTAACTAACTAACATTAAGAGAAGATAAATATTCAGAATATAAATTGATATATCATTTCAATGATCGATTTTGATTTTCGTAGGTGGACGTCTATTTGAAACCAAGGTTTGTTCTCTTGATAATTTTCTGATTTATTTAATTTAGCTTGATTATTTAATTTTGCTATAGCCTAGATAACCTCAACCCCCTCTAAATTACATATTGTCTAGCATAAAAATTTGAACTAAATCTTCCTTGTGGGATCGATGACACGATCAAAGAGTTGATGTCTTATCCCAAGTGCAGGAGTGTCACAGTAATAAATAACCCGGCAAAACCGGGGTCGAACCACAGGGAGGTGAACTATAATAATAATAATAATAATAATAATAATAATAATAATAATAATAATAATAATGAGAACAAAAATGAAGATAATGATGATGGTGATGATGAGTTAAAGAGGACTTTGAGATGTAAGATAAATGTGAAGATTAAACAATGATAAAAACAAATGTCAAGGTTAGAGGATCCACTAATAGTATTAGAGATAAGTAAAGTATAAACTCTTTATAAATTATCAACATAATCAT
>Ga0325402_1001342_pt1 | contig 19892 bp, 12 predicted proteins | sample PopdelMetagenome_22_FD_207212 | JGI IMG/M metagenome (GOLD analysis project Ga0325402, IMG submission 207212) | Populus deltoides microbial communities from Bellville, Georgia, United States - Xylem-PdKOR-R3 | ecosystem: Host-associated > Plants > Phyllosphere > Stem > Wood/Secondary xylem...
ATCAGCTGTGGCTGTGGCTTGGAAACGGGTTCATGAGGGGCCTCTTATAGAACTGATTGATGCTGTGTTGAGTGAGTCCATTGCCCCTTTCCACGTGATCATGGGCCTAGCCTCCAATAATTTGCGTAGCGTTTTTTTGTTGCCACACAGCATAAAGATTACTAAAAGTGTAACTTTTTATTTTCAATTATTATTTTTATAATTTTAAATTGTTTTAATATGTTTTTAATTAATAATAAAAAATATTATTTTAATATATTTTTAAACAAGAAATATTCTGAAAAACAATTATTATTATTTCTTTTTATGCTTTTTATTTAGGAACAAAAAAATATTTAAGAAAGGTGTGGTTGATATGCACATCAATGATTCAGCTTTAAATCTTGATATTTTAATGTTTGTGGTTTCTCCATTAAGGTTTGTTTTTTTCGACGGTCGGCATTCACTGCATTACAAATCCTCCATCTTTTTTATATAAAAAAAAAATTAATTACACTATCATTATATAATTTTCTAATTACCATCAAATTCATGTTATTTTAGGAGCCACAAACTTGAATATGCATTAATATAATTATATTATTATCAATCCCAAACTAGTTGTGTCAAATAACCAATTTAACCCCAAAGCTTAAACTGTTAGGTGAAATCCTAAAATATTGTTTATATTATTTTCTAACACGTCCCCTCAAGTAAAAATCCTGTAGACTTGAAACTTGCATATACTCACATTACCTTGTACTTAATTTTTATCAAATAAATAAGGATGGTGAGATTCGAACTCATGACTGCTTGGTTATCAAGGCTTTGATACCATATCAAATAACCAATTCAACTCAAAAGTTTAAGTTGCTAGGTGAGACCCCAAGATATGATCTATATTATTTTCTAATAGTTTGTAGATCGATCAAAATTAATTTTTATCTTAAGATATTTTTAAGCCCATATCCCTTATATCAGTTTAATATAATCAGTTAAATTTAATAAATTCACCAAGTGTTGGTCTTAATATTAAAACCTAAAAAATCAAAGAAATAAGTATATCTTCTTAATCACCACGTCAATCTTTTAAGATTATAATGTTTTTGTTATAATTATAATTTTTATTAGAAGATTGTCCTGTTAGGAAATATTCCTGCATAATTTTTTTAAAAAAATTAAATAATTTCTCAAAATTAATATGATTTTATTATAGAAAATAATGTACATTCAACCCAAGGAAAACACTTTGTTATTAATATTTTTATATGTAGGGTTACGTCCTTGAGTATTTAAAAGAAAAAAAATCCGAAAGAAATAAATAGTATTTATTGTACCTGTTTTTCTTTTTGCATAGACAGGTCTAGTTAATTTATTTTATAGTGCAACGAAACTGTGCCTACCGCTGGTTGTGCGATGAAACTTTAGTACTTTTTGCATAGACAGGATTAGTATTTTATTGTAGCGTAAATTATTATGAATTATAAGTGTTTTTACCGTGAATTGCATTATTTCATACCGCAGCAGAAATTATTATAGATTTTGAGTAGTTTTACTATGTGTTATTCTGTTTGGTGCGGTATGGCAAGACAACAGATCCTAGGTGTCTGACTGCAGATATGCTTTTCTGAGTCTGCAGATCCCGTATCAAGAAATAACAAATTTATTTAATAGAGTATGATAATGTTGCAGACCCTAGACACTGGCTACAAACCCAAGCGAGCGGGTCTGCAGAACCGCTTTCTTGTATTTTTTCTGACTTGCACTTGGGTTTTAAAAACCCCTCCAGGGGTTGGAGATCCATTCGACTGGGTTTGTAGAGAAAAAAATAAATAAATATATATATATATATATATATATATATAATAATAACCACAACAATTATTATTATTGTTGTTGGTGTTGTTGTTATCATTAATAGTTAATATTTTTTAAAAAAAAATTATTACTATAAAATCTTTGACCAGATTTAATATTATTATTAATATGATAAATATTATTATTTGTATTCTAAATATTATTATCTTTATTATAATTAAAAGTATTAATATTAACAATATTATTATTGTGATATAAATATTATGATTTTTATTATAATTAATATTAGTAATATTAAAAATAGCATTATTTTTATTATAAACATTAGAATTTTGATTATAATTAATATTATTCATATAATAATTAATAAATGTGTAGAAAATATTATAAATATTGAAAAGCAAAAATAGATTTGATTTGCACGGTAAAATTAAGAATTAATATCACTATTATTGTTGTTATCACCATCATTGGTAATTTTTTTATAAAAAAAAATTATTATTATCATAGAAGAAAAACCATAAATGTTTTTTTAAAAATTGAAAAATATAAAAACTTGAATACAGACACCTGGAGGTGGGTTTGCCCAGCCTAGGTGATAGCGACTGGCCCACGCGCCTAGCTACAGACATAGGCAAGCGGGTCTGCAAGCCCGTGCGCCTGGCTGCAGACACAAGTGAGCGGGTTTGCAGGCTCTCGCGCAAGGGTTGCATACCCGGGTGGTGGGTGCAGACCTACTCGAGTGGGCTGCAGAATCGCGCGCCTAGGGTCTGTAGACCAGCGCGTTGAGTGCAAACCCGCCCACCGGTTCTCTTCTGACCTACTTCAGGGTTCTGCAGCAAGTCCACGTACCTTGGACTTGGTCGCCTGCCAAGTCCAAGACTCCCTTGGACTTGGCCAGCAGCTACGAGAGAATTATTATTATTATTATTATTGTTATTATCATTAGTAAATTGAAAAAAATTATTACCATTAAAGAAAAATCATATATTTTTTTAAAAAACGATTAAAAATATAAGAACTTGGACAGACAAGTTAAATATTATTAAATTTACAATAAATATTATTACTATTAAAAAAAACATAGATTTGATTTTAAGGGTAAAATCAATTATCATTATTATTATTAACTTGGGTCTGGCATCCCCTTCCAGAACAAAGAAACTTGGAGCTAGAAAGGTGCACCTGGCCCAAGTTGCTTGTACGTGACAGGAGTACAGACGCAAGTCCCTTGGGACTTGCAACACCGCCTGACCAAAGACACTTGGGTCAGGCGTCCAGACCTAAGGTAAATGGGTATGATGTCATGACCCAAGTCTAATGGGTCCGGCGTTACAGCTACAACCAGAGCTCGAGGGGCCCAAAGCTCTTGGGCCTAGTGTTGCAGCTAAACCCACTTAAACATGGGTAAGTTTAATATTATTATTAATATTAAAAATATTATTATTTATCTTAAAAGCAAAAAACATTAAACTTTGGTCAATGAGCTATTTGTTCTTTGACTTAATTTTAAAACAGTTAAGTTATTTCATTGCCCTTGGGATTTAAAAAGCTTTGCCTTTGACTTAGGGGTTTTTTGTCTTTTATATTTGGTTATTTGATAGTTATTGAATGTTATTAGAGACAGCAAAATGATTTCATAAATAAGGAAAAAAAATAAGTTTAAAGCACATGAACAATATCTATCAGGATTGGATAGCGTGTGCAATGTCGTATAATGGCTAAAACCTTCCTTCCAAGATGGCTACAGAAGTATCTTGGCGTCTTCTCCATGTACAAGCGGAATGCATGGCATAATTGTTACTGATTTGACGTGTGTTGTCTTTCTTTTTCTTCCTCTCTCCTACTTGATTTTTGAATTGACCTTCAAAAAAGTCAAATCAACCCCTGAGGTGTGTTATCATTAAGATTTCTTCCTTGTTCTTTTTATTAATTTTTTTTATTTAGAATAATTTATTAAATTAAATATTTTTTCAATTTCATCCCCAATAGATTTTTTCATTTGTTAGATTTAGTTCTTATTATTTTGATTACTATTTTTTTTTTATTTAAGATGGTTTTTGAAATTGTTTTTTTTTTTACCATTTCATCCTTTTTTTTTCCAATCAAATCTAATCCATTTTTTATTATTGCTATTTTTTTTACCTTGCAAGATTTTTTTTTGGATTGATTTCTTATTATTATTTCATCCTACAATATTTAATTGGTGAGGTGTTTAGCTTCTTAATTAAATCCAGGTCTAGAATTTAATAGATTACGGGTATGAGAGATTAACTTCGGTTTACGAAGTTGACACGAGTTTCCTTGTTCATTTTTTCTTGTTTTAAGATATTTTTTTATCTCCCGGTATTTTATTATTTTTTTTATTCACTTTCTACAAGATTTTTTAGTAGTTTTGAAAATAACACGGGTTGTCTTGTTTTTTTTATTGTCTTTTTTAAATTTAGTGTTTTTTAAGGAATCTTGTTTTTAAATTAAATAAAATTAATTGATTTAGTCCTACAACATTTAATTCTTCACGTGTTGAGCATTTGGGTTGAGTTCAGGTTGAGAATTTAATAGATTGCTGGTTTAAAAATTCAACCCGGGTTTACAAGATTCACTCGAGCTTTCTTGTGTTTTTTCCTTGTTTTAAGCTCTTTTTTTTTGTGACTTAATCCTCAAACATTCTTTTTATTCGCTTTTTATGAGATTTATTTTTCTTTTTAAAATAATAAGGGTTGCCTCGAGTTTTTTTCGATCTTTATTAAATTTAGCTTTTATAAAAGAAATTTTTTTAATTAAATTAAATTTATTGATTTAATCCTTCGGCATTTAATTCGGCAGATGTTAAGCTTTTTAGTTTAGCCCAGGTCTATAATTTTAACTGGTTATAGGTTCAAGAGATTAACTAGTGTTTATGAGGTTTATCTGGGCTTATTTAATTTTTTCCCTTCTTTTTTTAAGTTCATCCTTTATTAGTTTCATTCACCATTTTATTTTTATTTTTTTCGCTTTCATGGTATTTCTCTATGATTTTGAAAGTAACAGGGGTTATCTCGAAAATTTTTTTTACCTTTTTGGATCTATATTTTTTAAAAGAAATTTTATTTTTTAATTAAATTAAATTAATTAGGTAAGATTCTCATTTTATGATATTTTATTTTTTAATTAAATTAAATTAAATTAATTTTATTTCATAATATTTTTTTTATTTACTGAATTTTTAGATTTTTCTTATTTTTTTAAAATATTGAAATCGCATGAATATTTATGTTGTCAATTTTTTTTCTTCTAGTTTTTTATCTATAAAATATAGGTGCTATTGTATTGTTTTTTTTTTTTAAATTACAGAAATTGAATTTAATCACATGCAAAACTTTAAAGTGTAAGAAATTACCTTTATTTATAGGAGAAACTAATTAATCGGTAGGGACTTGGTGGTTGGTAGTGATCATAATAGCCAAGATTTTCCTAGCAGAGAAGGTGTTTAATCGGTAGGGACTTGGTGCTTGGTACTTATAAAAAAAGGTGTTTGATAAAATTTATAAAAATGTTTTGAAAAACATTTGAAGCAAAAGGTCACAAGGAACTTTTCAAGGGTTATTTGAAATTGTATTTACATAGTGACACTGTTTTTTCAAAAATCAATGAAGGATGTTTGGTGAGTAAATTATAAATTAATTCCTTTAATTTTGCAAAATCAATTAAATCATGTTTTATAGTTTTGAAAATTAATTAATTAACCTCTATGTTTATAAATTTATTTATAACTTAATCATTTTTTCATTTCATGTATTTTTTCAATGTCACATAAGACATTTCGAGAAGCTGATAAAATTAATAGGATGATTATATCAAAGTGGGGATTATGTCATTTATATGTCCAAATCCAAAACTACTCTTTAATTTCAATTTAAAACATTAAGTTTAGACAATCTCTAAGCATAATAAACACATGTCATTTTAAAACAAATAAAAATATAACTTATCTTAGGTATGATGAATAAAGTGATTATATATTTCCTGTTACATACCAGTCCTTTACTGAAAACCTTTGAAAAACCAGCTAGATTTTATAGTTATTATAAAACTAGATAACGACTCCTCTTGTTTTTAATTTTACCCTAAATTTATCATGATGACCCTTGCAACAAAATAACAACTTAACTAAGGAATTACTTAGCAAGGGGCTTGACTTTGTTTATTTGTATAAAAAACCAACATGTCTTGCTGTTATGTTTTGATTGTCTATTTTTCATACTTTTTATGATTTAATATTTGTCTATTCATGTGTTATTATTTCCTTGCATTTTATTTTATACATCATGTTTATCATGTATGTATGGATTGAATATGGAGTTATGCTTGTACGCCCACTATACATCATTTTCATTTGCATCATTTTAAGGTAGTAACGAGGAATAAGTGATGCTCCAACCTTGACTCTCATTGAAAATCTACTTAGTTGTGATTTATAATTAATGTGGCATTGTCTTCGTATATATTTTTTATACCTTATAGGCGTCAGGTTGACCTTTTAAGGTTTGTCTGAGTAGTGAGGGACTTATTTGAGGTCATAGGTTAACCAAATTGCCCACATTTAATGACTAAAAACTTTTCTTAAGATGTCTCCTTATAATATCACTAGACAAGCCTATTGTGCATGAAACTTCATGAGAGAGGTGACAAGGCAATCGAGATAAAAATATACTTAACATCATATTTCCAATTAATTTGATAAAGTCTTGGCAAAAGCAAGTGAAAATATAATGATTATCCAATATTGAAAAGTGTTTTAGGCATGGCTTGCTAATGAATTATTTCTCCATTCTCAAATAAATCTAAATCTAAATCTTGAAGTTTTCTTCTAAAAATGTATGGCTTAATGAGCTATTTCTATAATTTTGGATGAATAGAAGTTTGAAACTACCTTTCTATAATGTATTGATCAAACGTTAAAATATTTTTCACATCTTAAATGAATCTTAAATGAATGAAACTATAATTTTATTGTTAAATTGGATGGATTAATAGTTTAACGAAGTGATACATCATAATGAACTATTTTATATTCCTCATTTTGAATAAGTAAAGCTTATTGGATTCTCCTTTTAAAAATGTATGGCTTAATGAGTTATATCTAGATTTTTAAATGAAGAGAAGTTTCAAACTACCTTTCCACAATGTATAAACTATATGCTAAAATATTTTCCATATTTTAAATGAATGAAATTGTTACATTTTATTCTCAAATTGGATGGTTTAATAGTTCAATGATGGAGAATATTATGATACATCATGGTGTCCTTGCGTAGGCTGAACATATATTGGTAAATCAAAATACATTAGAAAAACTTTCCTTGAACTCCAAAATTGGGTTATAATAAAATCAGATGAAATCCTTCTCTTTAAGAAATATGAAAAGGTGCCCTGATCCTTCAGGTACTAATTTTGTTATGGCACTAAAGTGATTGTTAAACTCTGTCATAGTGTTAGAAGATTCAACAACTCTTGTCACTTGTCATAAAGAGCTACTCCATATCCAACCAATCTTTCTGTTAATTTTTTTATGAATATCCATCCATTTTTATGTTGTCGCTGTCATGGCATGTCACAACGTCAAATGAGGAATCTGCCTCTTGGATCGAAGGAGGTTTTGGATATGTTGGGATAAAGCATAAAATTATAATTTGAAAGATTAAGAAGTTATCATTCAGTATTATGTTGAAAACGTAATAGTTTATAAGAGTCTGGGTAAGGGGATTAATTGTGTATGGAGAAGACATATCATCCCCAGAACTTGCCTATGATAAATTGTTTTGATTGATTGTTTTTTTCTAGGTTCGGTTTCTTTTCGTTAGTCTATTTAAAACCTAATCATTCTAAAGTTCAAATCTTAATGGTACATTTATTTCTATTTTATATCTTTAATACTTGAAGATATACTTTATAGTGTAATTTTATATCCTCAAATATTAAAGTCTATAATTAATCCTAACATTTTATTTTTGTCAATTAATTTAATTTAATATTGGACATATACATTACGTTGTAAAATTCATACCCCACATATTAATTAAACAAATTATTTTTTGTGATGTTTTTGGAAATTTAGTCAAATCGTAATGGATAATCATAAAGTGGTTATGATATTTATTGAATTGTTTTTTTTTTAAGTATGATAAAAATACAATTTTTTTCTAATTTTGTTTTTTATAAAATATGCATGAAAGTTTTTTGAGTTTGGCCGTATACAAACAAATTAAAGCATATTTTTGTATTTTTTAGATATGCAATTTTTTTAATTTTCTAAAATTTTAAAGAAGATCAGGTATATTTAATACAAAGTAAGTATCTTATATTAAATTTATAGCCTAAATATTAAATGAAAAGGTTGGAAAAAAGACGAGGGACTCATAAATAATAAATAGTCTTTGAATCTTTTTAGAATTTTGAGAAATAATTTGAAGTATGTTTGGAAAAAATATATAAAAAAAGAAAATAAATATTATTGGAAAATTAGTAAGGTTTGTTTACCAAACACGTTCTTAAAAAATGTCTTAAGACCATGTTTGCCAAACAAGCCTCAAGGACAAAATATTGCATTTTTTTTTTATATAAAAATTGAACAAACCGAACATGGTCTTAAACTAATGGACTCAGCCCAACCACATGGGCTGAGCTTCCTGATCCAAAGCCCAAGCATAAAAACACAAGCTAGAAACAATATCAAAAAATTAAAAATCAAACAAGGTTTATTTTTGCATGAATCTCATCAAGAACTGTGAAAAACATTTGAACAACAATTTAAAAGACAAAATAAAGGGGATGAGATGTTCTTATTGAACTTCACCCCCTTATCAAAGTTGGAAACATACCTTATCCATCAATAATGCCTCTTAACTAGGAATTTCTAAACCAACTTTGGATTTGTAATGGTGGCTTACTATAGGTTTTTTCTTGTTTTTCTTGGTTGCTTAATGGTTTGGCTAAGGATTTTCGGGTTTAGTAGTGTGAGGGTATGTGTTTTCTAGGTTTATCCTCCTTTACATGGTCATTAATATGGATTTTTAAAGGGCAATGAGGATCATCCAAAGACCATGAGCTGGATAATTTTCCCTCTTTGATATTGAAGAATGAATCTTAACCATTTATCGAGGCTAAGGATCAACCTTTACAGTGCTTGAGAGTTAAAAAAGGAATACAATAGCTGGTTTTTGTTATTTCTTGGTAGGAATGGTTGGTTGAGATGTAGCTTTTGTTCTTTTGTTACAGCACCTTCAGGGTTGCAAATGAGCCTTTATTTTGTTTGAGTAGGAGTACAAAAGGTAGAGTAGGATGGTATGCTTATTGTCTTGTTTGGGGGAAGAGATGAGGGAGAAATGAACACTACAAGGTGGCAGCAGAAACTAGGCTTTTTTATGACTTTTTAGGGAAGAAGATCAATAGTGGTCAGACGACAAGTTTTCCAGCCTTTTTTTTTTGGATTAAACAAAACAACATTGTTTTGAACCAAAATAAACTGTTTTGGTCAAAATACACTGTTTTATTTAAAAAAAACGACGTTGTTTTGATAAACCTAGGTTAATTAGGTTTTTAATTTTTCTTTTTAATTTCATCTCTCAATCTTTTTAATTTATTTAATTAAACCCTTAATAGATCTTGATTTTAGGAATCAATTCAATTTTACCCTTGTGAAATTTTAAAAAAGCCCTTTGATTTTAGCGTGTTTTTCAATGTGATCCCTCATCTTGGATATTTTCAATTTCATCCTTAATTAGCCCTTAAGACTTCTAATTCTTTCAATTTGACCTTGTTTTATTCAATTGTATTTTCTATATTTCTGCACCTTTTACATCTTGATCTTGTGTTTTGAATTTGTCCATTAATTGACCCTAAAACTTTTAGTTTCTTATAATTTCACCCATGATTTCATTCGATTGAGTTTGTAAAAATTAAATTTGATCCTCTATAATTCCAATCTTCTCAATTAAGTTCAAATTAGGCTTTCAAATTTAATTTTTCACCAATTAAGTCCTTAATAAAATTAATTTGACTCATTAAAAGTCTAATGAAATCCTTGTACTTAATTGTTTCTTTTAATTTTAGACCACAGTAATTATTAAACTTAATTAAATCTTTAATTAGGCCCATAATTAAATCAAATCAACCTATTAATAGTCTAATTAAGTCCTCATACTTAATTTTTATGCAAATTCGTTTGACATTCACTTGAGTTAACCTTGAATTTGCATTGTCCTTCATGTTTGTGCAATTGAGTTCTAATTTTGTCAAAGATCCATTTTGGTTCTTGTATTTTATTCAACCTATTTTTGTTAACCATGCCACTTGTCTTCTTCTTCTTCTTTTGTTTTATTTTATTTTTAAAAGAAAAAGACAATTTCATGGGAATCTAAAATTAGGTTATAATAATTGCCCCTTCTTTACAATGCTTACGATAAAAAGTCTCGTAAGAGACTTTAGATAGTAAGCTTGTAAAGAAAAAAAGAAAAAAATGATGTGGATATACCAAATCAAAAAGTAGTTAATCCTTCTCAAAGTGATGATACATTCAAAGATATCTCTGAGGATAACATATCTAACACAAATGTCAGAAACAAAGGCTTAAAAGCGCACTCATAAAAAAAGTATCAAGAGCACTATTTAAAAGAGATAGGGCTAAACAATGCACTATTAAGAAGGCGGGGGCTTAAGAGTGTACTTAAAAGAAAATAGTGTGAAAAACACTAGGTAAAAGAGATTAGGCTAAACAACACACTACTTGAAAGGTGATGACTTAAAAGCGTACTAAGAAAAAAAATAATGTCAAAATCATTATTTAAAAGAGATAGAGGTAAACATCACACTACCTGGAAGACAAGGGCACAAAAACAAACTTAAAAGAAAATAGTGCCTAAAGCATTATCTAAAATAGATAGGGCTAAACAATATGTTATTTAGAGGTTGAGGGCTCAAAAGCGCACTTAAAATAAAATAGTGCCAAGAGGACTATGTAAAAAAGAAAAAGCTAAACAACATCCTATCCGGATGGTGAGGGCTCAAAGGTGCACTCGAAGAAAATAATGACAAAAGCACTATGTAAAAACATTTAAATTTTGAGTTCATTTGGAGTTTGTTTGCTATAGAAACTAAAATTGGGATTGGAACTTGTTGTAACGGATCTAATTCGCATCGGTAATCCAAACTTGTTTTGATTTTGTTATTTTCAATTATAATAGTATAATAACATCATAATTAATGTATTTAAGTTTCATTTAAATCTTTTCATTTGTTTTCTTTCGTGTCTTTAAAAACATCCATTTTTTTCATACAAATTCATTTGTTACTCATGAAATTGTAATTGTAGTTTCATCTTTGTTTGTTTTCATATTTTTTCTTACTTCTTAAGTCATATACACATAATTAGATATATTGCTAAGACTGTTTTATTTGGTGTTGATTCTAGTTCCGCAAGAGCCAAAAAAAGGTGGAACAAGAGGAAAAATGCGTAGCGAGCATATTTGAGTGAAAAACCTATATTTTAATGAAACATGAAAGGAGTGTAAACATGTGATGGAGTGAGTGAGAAATATATATTTCTTATCGACTAACCAATTTTTAGATTCAAAGATATTTTAGGGAAACAACAACTTGGAACTACAGAGAGGAGACCATGAAATTGTAACTCAGTTACGCATTATGAATCAGTAGATTGATCGGATGACCAAAGAATTTGAAAATAGATTGGATAGGTTAAAGAGGTAACATGATAATGATTTGGTGGGGTTAAAAATATGAGTGATACACCCAAGAAGGTACTGAATGATAAATTATACTTCAAGTCCATTTTCGTTGATCATACTTAAAAAGGTCACAGAAAAAAATATCTATATGATATATATTTTGAATATAAAGTCATATCAATCATCTTCAATATCTTTCAACCCTTGAGGAATAAGACTCGTTTGAGGATCATACCGTTCCTAAATTATTCTTAAATAAAGAAAACAATTAATATGCCCAAATGAAGATAAGAAAAACAAAATATTTTTATATATATAAAAATTACGATGTCTCAACTATCAAATAACATAACCCGTTGAAGGATCATATCATCTGCAGATTGATTTTTTTATAAAAAAAGTAAATTTTTTTTTAAAAAATTTATATGAAAATAACAAGGTCTCAACTTCTAGAGGACAAGACCCATTTCATGATTGTATGTCCGTTTTCTTCTATTTGGTCATCATTTGAGAAGTAGATATTTCTTTCACCTTAGCCATCGTTAAAAATAATGTTTTAGCACCTTAAAGTAAATGAATATATCAAATGTCATTTAATATGTTTCTTATTTTGCAGTAATGTATCTCAAAATTGAAATAAATGCTAGATTATTATTATATAAGAAATACTTTTATTGAAACAATAACAAAAAAAGAGAAAAAAATTATAGATAGATACTATAAGCATGCCTCAATATTGGTTGGATATTATAAAATGCATTAAATAAAGATATTAGCTAAATGACATAATAATAGTTTTAATTAGTATGCATTGTTTAAATTTTCATTATTTATAAGATGTGTTAAATGAAGATATTAACTAAATGATGTATAAGTGGTTTTAATTAGTATGCATTGTTTAAATTTTCATTATTTCTTTAAGTGTATGCATTTTCTATTTATTATTTTTAATTTATAGTGTAATAAAATAATTAATTTTCAAAAATACCATTAAATAATTAGAAAATTCATTAACATAATTTGAAAACATTCAACAACATGAAATAACATATACTTGAATATTCAGCTCATATATAATTTGAATAATAAAAAAATAATAAAATATTCATGACTCTCTATTTTAGAAAACATGTATGTGATCAAATTTTTTAAAGAAAAAGTTAAAATGACTATTTTAGCTATTTTAGCTAAAATTTACCTACGAAATAAGAAGCATAAATGTAGAAACTCTAAGTTGCTTGTATGATTTTAAATTAATTTCAAACATAAGATAAAACAACATCAAAATTATAAAAGCAAGTTTCAATAACTTGAAAAAAAAATAGAAATACTAATTAAAGATCAGAGTGGGAAGTTAATTTTGTCTATAAAAAGTAAAATATAAATGCAAATATAAATATTTTACCTTGATCGTCTTTTTTTATTTTACATATTTTCTTTTATTTATCTTGAGGATTTACTATGATTGTTAAGTATACATATTTTTATTCGTATAAATGCATAATGCAAATACAACTTATCCATCTTAAATTTAACTCAGAAAAATTAAAAACAAATTATAGTAATCTCTTAAAGATATTATGAAATTATAAAAATTCTAAAAAAGACTTATTATTACTTAAAAATAGTTAAACTAAACAATTTGAAAATAAGAGAGATGATATTAAATAAAAATCTAATTAAAAAAATAAAATAAAAAGAAGGCAAAGGGTTGGTGGGCTTAAAGACCTATGCCTGCATGTTTGGTTTAAAAAGTATAAGTCCAAGTTCGCTTGGTCTTGGAAAGTTAGTCCCATGTAAATGTTTTTATTTTATGTCCGGCCAATGCCATAATGAAACTTTCAAAGTTATTTTTTTTAGTTTTTATTTTTTCTTGTTAATCCGCTAAAGTTGGAAGTCCTCACTCTTTATATGCATTTTTTTTGTTTTAACAACATTTTTTTTAATAAAACCTCAAGACAATTAAAATAAAATATTTACAAGAATTCTAATTATTTAAATTTAAGAAGGGGAAAATTATTGGTTAAGGTAAAACTCTCATTTCCTTATTATTATTATTTTTAATAAAAAATGTCTTCTTCATTAGTAACAAGGTTTTTTTAGCAATAAAAACTTATTATAATTTAAATAGCAAGTCTCCAAAAAAATAAAAATAAAATGAGTTCATAAAAACTATATAAAAAATAAAAATTAAATATTGTTGATTATTAACTTCCTTGTCTTGTGGCGTGCAGCAACTTTCAAGCTTTTAGAGGATATATAACATCTACTTGTTGCATATTAGGCTCGTATAAAATTATTAAAAAAACATTATTGAAAATATAACCATTAAAACTTGTAATTTTATTCAAAAAATATAACATACTAAAATGATTTTTTAAATAACTTTTTTATTTAATAATTTTAATAGGTATTTATTTTAAATAAAAAAAAAGGAGCTTTCCAAGGCCAAAAGGCTTGGCCAACTTGTTCGGCCTTAAAAGAAGAAAGTCCAGGTGTGCTTGGGCTAGACCAATCCTCCACACCTAGCAGCTATTTCTAGTTAAGTTAGCATATGACGCATCCTCCCTTCATTTAACAAAAAACGTTGCAGCAAACATTGTATCATTTGCTATTATATTCTTTTAATACACTCCAATGGGTGGAAAATTGAGTTTTTTTTTTACTTGTAAGACTCAATTTATAGTCTTGTAAAGATATTAATAAACTCATTCACTCAAAACACCTTCTAAATCATTCTAAAATAAAAACAAATCTATCAAAATAAAATAAAAACACTTTCCAGGGCTCGAATATATTTTTGTCTAGAATATTTAAAAGACAACACCACATTTATTGAACTGACACCAAGATTAACTTTTATTATGGTTAAATTGGGGCTGATTAAATACTTTATCTCTTCTCTTTTAATATCTAGAAACTAAAATGTGAAGAAAATGAAGTTTAGAGTCAAAATTTAAAAACCTAAAAAACAAAGGATCAAATTTGAGTACACTAAAACTTCAAATATTAAAACTAAAAGGGATTTTTTATGTTTATTTTGGTGCTCATTGTTTTAATTTTTTAACCATAACATAAAATTCTATTTTGTAAAATCAAATTTTAATTAATTTCCAAAACATAAAACTTGCCAATATAACATTGGTGGATGTAATTAAAAAGAAATAAAGTTCAATGACCATGTATTATGTAATTTTTTCAATGACAAAAAACAATAAAAAAAGAGTGCATAATGGATTCTATTGTGAATACCCAATTTCTTCACTTATAATAGATAACATAATATAATGTTAGTCATTACTAGAAAAAAAAACCCGAATCTCTTAAAATTTGAGATGATTTTATTTTTTCAATACAATTTGGGATAATCAATAGTGCATGTTAAACTTTTTTTACTTGTAATTAACAAATAAACTAAAATTAGTGGGTATTAATATTGATAACAAATAGGCTCTTTCACATTTCATTGTTTATATCACTTTTCATAACTAGTTTTTCATCATTGGTTCATGAAATTTTTTCTTCCTTATAGTTTTGTTATACCATTTAGATTTTTTTCAATTACACCCTTCTAAGTTTTATTCCCATTATTTTAGGTTTAATACCTATTTCTATTTACATTCCCTTGCATGTTTGGTATGTCTTAGAGTATTTTAACATTAAGTTAAAGATCTAGTTTGCAAAATACAAAGTAAATTTCATGTTAAAACAAATTTAAAAGAAAAAAAAAGACTGAATTAAGATAAAGCTTCAATCTCATGAAAGGAAATTGTGATTGCACTAGTAGCGAGAGAGATTTTCTTCTGTTGCAAACTTCATTTTTCTTAGGCGCATGTCTCACCAACATAAAATAAGGGTTTCACTCGTTATAGAACTTGACTAAACATCTCACGACATGAGCTGACAACATCCATGCATCACTTGTATGAAGTAAGTATCATCTTGTTAAAGAAAGAAGTGAGAAAGTTGCTAGAAAACAACGATAAGAGAGAAAGTGTTCTACCATCACTTTTTAGCCACTAAAATGGTTGTACTTAAAGTCAATTGGTTCGTCTTAGAGAGGAGAATTTAATGGAGTTAGTTTCTCTCCTTAAACATGCCAATACAAGTGATCAGGACTTGATAATTATTTTTTATTTGGCTTGATTTTGGATTTTCTAAAGTAATAAAGGGTCTTTTAGGCTTCAAAATCATTTTATTTAAGTTTCTATGATGGTTTTAGGTAGAAACAACTTTGAAAATAAGCTTTAGGAGTCCTAATACTCGGACCTCAATTTTCTAGTTATTGAAGGTGATAAAAAAAATATATAAACATGGACAACACATCATTCACCATTTCAAACAACATTTTGTCCATTGAAAAAACATAGCGCATCGTTCACTCTTAAACAAAAAATAGGCTAGACATGTAGTTTCAATCCATTCATGCCTGACCTTTTCCTTATAGGTCTGGCATGAATGGGTATGGCTTGCTAAGTCTAGAAGCGCCCAACCTCCTTTTTTTTCTTTTTTTTTTTAATTTTTTTTCTTTTTTTCGATTTAATTCTTATTAGTATCCGCTCTTTTTTTTTTTAAAAAATAACAGTTGATATTTTTAATTGTTTCTATGATTTTATAATACTTCAAATAAATTATTTTATTTAATCTTTAAACTTTTTTCATCTCAAATTTTAGATAGATAGGTTGTATTTTGATTTTTCATTTATAAAAACAAAATTCATAAATACCTAGTGAGTAAGATTAACACTGAAGATAAATAAAAAAACATATAAAACAAAATTAATAACCAAGATAAAAAATTTATAGATGTGTCTATCTTTTGCTTTTTATAGAGTTTTTTTTTAATAATTAGTGATAATTACTTTTATTTATCTTATCAGTTCTTATATTTTTTTAATCCATATTAAAACAGACATTATCTTTAAGATTTTTATATTAAAAGATTTTACAATACTAGAAAAAAAAATTATAAGGTCGTCCCCTTTTTTTTTAATTAAAGGATGTACTAGCTAGTATAAATATAATATAACATAAGAAATTATTAGAAAAAAGACTTGCAAATCAATTATGATAAAAGATTCAAATTTTCAGATAATTTTACTTTTCTAATGCAATAAGAATTTTAGACGCTTGAAATTTATAAGTTACTTATAAAATTGAATTGAATTTGAAAGCCTTTTAGATTATTAAAGTTCACAAGCATTGTCATTATTAGAAACATTTACTTTTAAAGGATTTAATAGTTGAAAGAAAGTTAATGATGAGAACATAGTGCTTTTTTGACTTATATGAAAAAATATCCAAATTCAGCTCATAAATTTACCATAGGATACCTGGAGAATTTAAAAAGTCAATCATGTCATATTTAGAAAGTGGTTGACAGATAAACTTCTCAAGAAATTTTAAATAATTGATTGTCTATTAAAGCCTTCATAAATATTGTCTATTAGCTCACATTTCAAGCATGTACTTTTAGAGGACATGATAAATGACTAGAATAAAAAAATCACGGTAATTTTCTTGAAATGATGAAACATTTAGCATCATATAATGAACAAGTAGGTGCTTTTGTTTTGGGTAATACTCTACCAAATGCTAAGTACACTTCACACCAAATTCAAAAATTTTTTTTACATGTCTTTGCTAAAAATATCTAGTCTTCAATTTGTCATGAGATTCGTGATGTAAAATTTTGTTTTATTATTGATGAAGCTAGGGATGAATTTAGAATAAAGCAAATGACCCTTATTATTAGGTTTGTTGATAAATATGGATTTATACGAGAATTTTTTTGATATAGTGCATGTCAAAGATACAACTACTTTAGCTTTTATGGAAGAGATTTTATTTATTTTAACTCTTAAGGAAGAGATATCAAAGGTCAAGGGTATGATGGTGCCATTATTATGTATGGAGAGTAAAATGGTGTGCAATCTTTTCATTAAAGATTGCTCTTATGTATATTATGTATTGTTTCGCCCATTAATTGCAACTAGCTCTTATTATTGTAGCTACCATTGATCAGCAATTATAAAAGCTAAATGATAGATTCAGTAAGCAGGTGACTGAGCTTTTTATGTTGAGCGCAACTTTAGATCCTGAAAATGCTTATAAATCATTAAGTGTTGAAGATATATGCAAGCTTGTTGATAAGTTCTATCCTGAAGATTTTTCTAACCAAGAAAAAATTCAGTTGAGACTCCAGTTGCAACATTATGAGCTTGACATACCCAATCATCTAGAGTTTAAGAATTTATCATCGATTGTAAACTCATGCCAAGGATTAGTAGAAACTGGAAAATCAACAATTTATCCACTAATCAACAGATGATTCGGTTTATTTTGACTCTTTTAATTTCAACAACAATTATTGAACGAGTTTTTTCAGATGAAGATTGTTAAAACAAGACTTCACAATTAGATGGAAAATAATTTTTTGCAGATTATTTGATTGTTTATATAGAAAAAGATGTTGCTGAAAGATTTTCAATAGATATGATAATCGATGATTTCTATTCCATGAAAGAACGACGAGTACAATTAAAATAAATATGTAAGAATCTTTCTTTAGTATTTTTATTGTTATTTTTTTAGTTCAAAAAATTTACAAACATAAATAATGTTTCATTTTAGCCGACGTTTCTTATAAACTTTGTATATTTATATTTGATAGATATGAAGACCAGTAAAATTAAAATGATAGATACATTATAAAGATCATTCATTCTATATTTGTAGTAAGCTTTTACATTACTTATTTTGTTTGTAATAAACTTTATATCGTTTTACATTTTTCTTTGCACAAAACTAGATAATGCATTCTTTTTGTGCATGCAACTCGTATATGATAAATTAAAAAAATTATTATATTAGTTTTGGCTCCCCCAAAAACAAAAATCTTAGCTCCACACCCAATAGTACAATGGCTATCCTCTTTATAAATGTGGAAAATATCAACATTTTAGTCACGAGTGATGAGATAAAAATCTCTTTAAAAAAGAGGATTTGGTCGATGAATCCTAGTGGGAATAACCAACATGTACAGATGAATCCATTTCTAACTCCATAAAATCTGAATCCCTGCTATCATGCCTAATGTAATCCCAACATAATAGCCCACGTCTGTTCTTTTAATATTTGTATAGTGGATCATAAGATTTATTATGTTATTTTAAATATTTAACGGATGCATTTTAAATAGTCTTTTGTAAATTATAGAAAAAAGAAAAATATAGCCTTATCCAATATTTTGCTTTGAATTGTTCTTTTGGTATGTGATACGCCATTTGAAAACTTTAGAGGTCAATTCCCATCGTTAACCAAGAATTAATTAAATTTAATGTATTTTTTACACTTATGGATTAATTAGGCCATTATACATATAAATAAAATACAATAAATATATGCATTTTATAGAGGTATTTGTAGATATAGTTGGGTTGAGTTTAATCTCATAATTATAATTATAATTATATATAACTCAACTTTTCAAATTTTAAAAATTATAAACCCAATCCATTTATTTTTTTCGAATATGAACATGTTAGATATACAAAGTTGAACTAATTTTTTTTATGGATATTATAAATATCCATGAATTGGGCTTATATTGGTAATTTTCATGAGGTTGTATTTAGTGGTGGACTTGCCATGTGTATTGTACATGATATCTTTGATGCTAGGTCTAATTTTCATATTGTGGTGCACCGCCATTAAGTTCTAATTATCTCCCATTTCCTCTTTAGCTAAGAGGCAAACTCTTTTTTATTACGTTAAAGAAATCTAATAGAAAACTCACTAATAAAAACTTTGGAATCGAAGCATTTCTAAATAAAATAAAAATAAATCTTCAATCCAAAACTATCAAATATAAAGACAAAATAACTATATGGTATACAGGTTGGTCAGATTAACAAGGTTTTAAAATTATCAACCTGCCACTCGACCGGTGATATTCATTTTTTAGGTTTTTTTACTCACTATTATCTGTAATATTCATATTATCTGATATTGACAGGTCATGTCAGATCATGTTAGGTATTTCATATGATTATTTCTGTATTTGTTTCTTGGCTAAGTCTATAAATATATTGTTATATACTTTGTTGACTTAATCTATAAACTCGTAATGTCAAAAAAACCACTAAATTGGTCTAATAATTTCACGAAGTCATGGGGATATTACTATCCTAGTAATGCTAAATTAGAAAGACAACGTAAAGATTATCCAAAAAAAGAAAGACAACGTAAAGAAGAATGGACAAGAGTTGGCCTACAAAGGCAAAATCATCTTCTAAATTTGGCTGTCACTTTGTAATGAAGCACATTGTCACCTAAGCAATGAACCACAACATCAACTACTATGCTATC
>Ga0325402_1001343_pt1 | contig 19891 bp, 6 predicted proteins | sample PopdelMetagenome_22_FD_207212 | JGI IMG/M metagenome (GOLD analysis project Ga0325402, IMG submission 207212) | Populus deltoides microbial communities from Bellville, Georgia, United States - Xylem-PdKOR-R3 | ecosystem: Host-associated > Plants > Phyllosphere > Stem > Wood/Secondary xylem...
AAATAAAAAGAAAATGACAGAAGCTGAAATTAAAAGCACACTTCACAGGCAAAAAATCATTTACCTAAAAAAAAACAGAAAAAAAAAAAAGAAACACAAGGGAAGGGAGAGAGATACCTGGTTCTACAAAGATATGAATTTGGAGAGATTGTGAAATGATTTGGGTGGAAATTCTTGAGGTGGTGAGATTTGCAGAGACCAAGAGATTCTAAAGTTATAAACCTCTTCACCGCCATTTTTCTCTTCTCCACGCTCCCCTTTGGCAGCCACAGTCCGTTCTGCCTTCTGAACCAGAGAGATTGTTATGAGGATTGAGTAATGGGCTAATTTAGCCAAGAAGACGCGATGGGCTCCAAGTACGTAAATAGCTAGCCCTACGGCAAAAGGTATTAGGCCTAGAACATTGGTTGCTGGCTTATTCTAATTCTTGGATAGCAACTATTGGACTCCAATGCTACGACGGCAATAAAGATGGTTTATTTGAACACTATTGGTCACAAAACTCAAAATTACTTTGGCAGCCATATGAACACTATTACATCTCCGGGGAAAAATGAAACCTAACAAAATTCTTGCAATATTGTTCATCATCAATTGCAAGAATTCTTTACATTTCTCTTCAGAATTCAAATATTGTTCATTTATAAAATTTCTAGATAATTATATGTTATTGATTAAGTCTAAAAAAACCAAGTAGCCTAGGAATATAGCTCTTGAGTTGGATAATTGGTCCTAATAATCTTATGCATTCTCCCTACCTAAAATAGTTGATAACTTATATTTAGTACTTTATAAGTCAATATAGCTTGTAGCTAGTACCTGTAAAAGATTTTTTTTTTGTGGAGATAGGGACTTTACAATGCTTAAATAGCTTTTTAGATAGAGAAAATACAAGAATATTCTAAAAAAATATGCTTTGAATATACATACATACATATGTGTGTGTGTGTGTGTGTGTGTGTGTGTGTAATGAAAATTGTGAACCTGGTTATGAAGGTCTTATGGTGTATTTATAACTTATGAGTCTTTTTTTTTGTGAAAATGAGGGTCTAAAGTGTAATTTTACCCTGATAGCATTCAATGAGATATAAATATCCTTTACATCTATATTAATATTTGATAGAAATATGGTGGGTCCATAAACGACTTTTATACTCCTAAAAGGTATGGAGATCAAGGTCCAAGACATCAGATGTAAATGAGTCCATGGATGTTGAGTTCTTTCCCTAGACTAGACCCAAGGAAAGAGGGTCATCCCTTTGTGCGTGCTCCAGGTGGGATGGTATCCCTTTAGACATGCCCAAGGAAGGATGGTTATTCACTTAAACGTGTTAAGGTAGGATGTGAGCATTCCTTTGGGCGTGCTAAAAAAGGATGGTGATTCCCTTAGGCATGCCAAAAGAGGATAATCGTTACCTTGGACTTGGTTAACTGCCAAGTCCAAGTACTTTGGACTTGTCGGACTGTTAAGTCTAAGTGCTTTAGGTTTAGCATGTTTGCTAGACCCACGTTACCTTAAACTTGGCTAACTAAACTCCAAGTACCTTGGACTTGGCAGATGGCCAAGAAGAAGTACTTTGGGTATGACATGATTGTCAGATCCATGTTATCCTGGACTTGGCTAAATGCCAAGTCCAAGTGTAATGAACTTGGCTGACTGCCAAGTTTAAGTGACTTAAGTCTGACATGTTTGTCAAACCTGCATTACTTTAGATTTAGCAAATGGACAAGTTCAAATACTTTAGGTTTGGCATAATTGTCAGACCCACGTTATCTTGGACTTGTCTAATTGTCAAGTCCAAGTACATTGGGTTTGATCAGACCCGCGTTACCTCATTCTCCTGGGCTGCCCAACGGAGGATGCATATTCCCCTAGGTGTTCCAAAGGAGAATGGTTATTTCCTTGTGTGTGGTAAAGGATGATGGTCATTCATTTAGGTATGCTAAAGGAGAATGGTTGTTACCTTAGACTTGGCTAACTCTCACGTCTAAGTACCTTGGGTCTGACATGTTGTTTGTTAAACCCATGTTGCCTTAGACTTAGCTAACTGTCACATCCATGTACTTTGTGTCTGGTAAGTTTTCTAAAACCACATTATCTTGGACTTCACTGACTGAAGTCCAAGTGTAATGGACTTGGTTGACTGCCAAGTCCAACTTGGACTTAGCTAACTGAAGTCTAAGTACCTTGGACTTGCTAGATGGTGAAGTCAAAGTATTTGAGGTCTGGCATTATTGTCAAACCGGTATTACCGTGGACTTGGTTAACTGCCAAGTCCATATACCTTAGTTCTGGCATGTTTGGTAGACCCATATTACCTTGGACTTGGCTAAATGTTAAGTCCAAGTACCTTGGGTCTTGTATGTTCGCTAGACCCACGTTACCTTAGACATGACAGATGGACAAGTCTAAATGTAATGGACTTAGCTGATTTTCAAGTCCAAGTGCCTTGGACTTCATGGAATGCCAAGTCCAAGTGCTTTGGATCTAGCATGTTTTCCAAACCCATGTTACCTTGGACATGGCTAATTGCCAAGTCCAAGTGCCTTGGGTTTGACATATTTGTCAAACTCACGTTACCTTGGACTTAGCTACATGTCAAGTCCAAGTATTTTGGGTCTAGTATATTCATTACCTCATTCCCTTGGGCATACCCAATGAAGGATGCACATTTCATTAGGCATGCCAAGAGAGAATGGTTATTCCCTTAAACGTGTCAAGGGACGATAGTCATTCCTTTGGGCATGCCAAGAGAGAATTGTTATTACTTTGGACTTAGCTAACTTCTAAGTCCAAGTGCCTTGAGTTTGGTATGTTTGCTAGACTCGCATTATCTTAAACTTGATGGATGGCCAAGTCCCGGTACGTTAGGTCAAACATGTTTTCCAGATCCACGTTATCTTGGACTTGGCTGACTGCTAAGTCCAAGTATATTAGGTGTGACATAGTTGCCAGACCCATGTTACCTTGGACTTGGTTGAATGCCAAGTTCAAGTGCAATGGACTTCGCGGACTACCAAGTCCAAGTGTCTTAAGTCTGGTATGTTTGCTAGACCCACATTACCTCATTCTCTTAAGTGTGTCTAAGAGAGGATGTGTATTCCTTGGGTGTGCCCTGGGCTTGGCACACATCATCTTCGGGGCTTGGCAGTGTGCCAAGCCCAATCGCATATGGGTTTAACTAGTGCCAGACCCAACGTTCCCAAAACTTTGCATACTACCAAGCCTAATGTGACTTGACTGGGGCGTGCTTGTTTTCTTGAAAATTTATATTCATAAATTTTTTTTATTCAGTGTTTTTTGTTAAAGATATACTAATAAAAACTTGGTTCATCAGTGGACTACCAGTCTTTGCGATATAATAATATGCAAAGACTTTAATTAATCTCTTACTTCAGATAGAGTAGTAAGTTTTGCTCGTATGAGAAGGGGGTAGTAAGTCAGGAAAAATATAGAGAAATATGCATATGGACTAAAAGAAATTCTTTTGTATACAAAAGAACAAGAATTTGTACTTAGCAAATAAGAGATTAAGAGTACCATGCCCATAATCTATATAAATTCCCAATTGGTTATGTAGAACCTAATAAGGGTGAACCTATACTTAGAAACTTGTAAGTGATTATAGGTTTTTGGGGAGTGAAAACATGTAGCTTTCCCATCATTGTCATGAGGCTTAAAAGTCATCCACTAAAAAGTGGCCTTCATTATTTTTTTTACAGGGCATAAGAGCCCCCCCACTGAGAGTGGTGATTACATGATGTTGTTATTTGTACTAGGGACACCAATCATATCCTTCCCTTGGAGATTGATGTATATAGCGCTGATAAGATTATATCTATCCCTTGGAGATTGGTGCATATAGCACTAGGAAGACCAAGTTAATTCCTTGGAGAGTAGACTTCAGCCATTACCTGGAAAGAATAAAAAATCATTTTGAATAAGTCATTTATATTCAAAAACTTACATTCTTATTAAGGATTATACATCTTGAGATGACCCGAGTGATAGGTACGATGAAAGTTCTTTGGAGGAATATGTCTTGAAGGTGGCATTAAGAAGTTTTCTTTAACTACCCTAATTACTTCATCTAGAAGGTCATTAATGTTAGTTGTCCTTATAAAAATAAGGTCTATGTCATATCAAACTAGCCTCTTTAACCCGTATGTGATTTTCTATAAATTGATTCACTTTGGTCAAGCTTTTATCTGATAAGGCATAAGGTTTTTTCTAGATGGCATGTGCTCAATGTGATCTTTGATTTTCTATAAATTGATTCACTTTGGTTAAGCTTTCAATAAGTAGCTTGCAAATTGATTCACTTTGGTCAAGCTTTCAATAGAGTATGTGATCTTGGATGATCAATTCTAAGCTACTGCATATATTTTGCATGTGCTTCCATGGGTAGGCCAAGCCGTCATAGTTATCTAAACTTATTTTCATGGACAAAATAGTCTTCAGGGAGTCAAGTGTTCAATATGTTTGGACAATTGGAGAAACCCCTCACTAATAGGGGTTATAAACATTCTCCCGGGTATGCTCATGAATAAATTTTCTCTTAGTTTTTTTTTCTATTGGGCTCTTACGAGCCCGAAGAGCTTGGCATATAATGGCGGTTACAATGACCGATATCGATCCCATAGTAACTAAGAGGAGTGTGTTTAGAGTATTTGTGCATGGGTGTGGCAAATGCGTGAGTGGTCACTTGAGGAACTTCTATAAATATCATTTTGTCTAGTCTCGTCTAGGTAGTGTAATTGTTCACGGGCTCTTGGTGCAGCTGGTTGTTGTGGAGGCAAATGTAGAAATGCAATGACTTGCTGCGGAAGAGCCTTAGTCTGTGGTGGTGGATTTTCTTTAGCTTGTTGATTTCCTAAAACTGTTTAAGTAAGGAGTTACATTTACTCTATCAGTTATTGGAGGATTGGCTATGCGGGGGTTGATGTATCTGTTACGGTAGAAAGATAAGTAAATCATCTTATTCCAGGAGTGTCCTGATTATCTACCATTAATAACAGTATCTAGGGAAAATGTTTAACAATAAAGTTATTTATGAATTTTTGAAAAATGTTACCACAAACAGCGCCAATGATGAAGTCTTAAAAATCTACGTAGCCTAGCAATAGGGCTCCCAAGTAGGATAATCAGTTAGATAATTGGTTCTAACAATCTCATGCATTCTCTCTAGCCAAGGTGGTTGATAACTTGTATTTGGTGCTTTGTAAGTCAAGGTGGTTTGCGGCTAGTACCTGTAAAAGGTCCCCTTTGGTAGAGGTGGGGACTCAACGATGCTTAAATAAGTATCTTTTTAGAGTGGAAAAATACAAGAATAATCTAGAGAGAGATGCTCTGAAAATATATATGTAGTAAAGAATGAAGATTGTGAACCTTTGTTTTGAAGGTCTCATGGTGTATTTATAGCCTATGAGTCTTGTCCTTTTGTGAATATGAGGGTCTGGAGTGTAATTTTACCCTTATAGCATTCAATGAGATATAAATATCACTTATATCTATATTAATGTTTGATAGAAATATGATGGGTCCTTGAAGGACTTTTATACACCTAAAAGGTGTAGGGAGATTAGGGTCCAAAACATTTCCCTGGACTAGACCCAAGGAATAATGGTCATCCCATTGGGCATGCCAATGAAGGATGGTTATTCCCTTGAACGTGCCAATAGAGGATGTGGGCATTCCCTTGGGTGTGCCAATAGAGGATGGTTATTCCTTTGGGCGTGCCAATAGAGGATGATGGTTGCTTTGGACTTGGCTAACTGTCAAATCCAAATACTTTAAACTTGTTGGGATGTCAAGTCCAAATGCCTTAGGTCTGACATGTTTGCGAGACCCATGTTATCTTGGACTTGCCTAACTGAAGTCTAAGTACCTTGGACTTGGAGGATGGCCAAGTCAAAGTACTTTAGGTTTGACATTACTGTCAGACCCGTGCTATCTTGGACTTGACTGAATGTCAAGTCCAAGTGCCTTAGCTCTAACATATTTATTAGGCCAAGTCCAAACACCTTAGGTATGACATGTTCGCAAAACCCATATTACCTTAGACCTGACGGATGGACAAGTCTAAGTACTTTGGGTCTAGCATGATTATCATACTCATGTTATCTTGGACTTAACTGACTGGTAAGTCCAAGTGCAATGGACTTGGTTGACTACCAAGTCCAAGTGTCTTGGGTCTGGCATGTTTACCAGATCCAAATTATATTATTTCATTGGGTGTGCTCAGGAGAGGATGTGTATTCTCTTAGGTGTGCCAAAGGAGAATGATCATTCCCTTGGGCGTGAGAAGAGATGATCGTAATTCCCTTAGGCATGCCAAGGAAGGATGGTCGTTACCTTGGACTTAAGTAACTTCCAAGTCCAATTACCTTGGGTCTCACATGTTTTCCGGATCTACGTTACCTTAGACTTAATGGATGACCAAGTCCTAATACTTTGGGTCTCGCATGTTTTCTAAACCCGCGTTATCTTGGATTTGACTAACTGTCAAGTCCAAGTGTAATGGACTTGGCTAACAGCCAAGTCCAAGTGTTTGGGTCTTGTATAGTTGTCAAACCCATGTTACCTTGGACTTAGCTAAATGCCTAGTCCAAGTGTAATGGACTTAGAGGACTATTAAGTCCAAGTAAACATGCTAAACTTACATTACCTCATTCCCTTGGGTATGCCCAAAGAAGGATGTGTATTCTCTTGAGTGTGCTTGGGGCTTGATACACTACCAAGCTTAGCATGCCCGGGGCCTAACACACTGTCAAGCCCAACATTTGTGTTTGGGCCTGGCGATCTCTAGGGCTTGGCACACTGTCAAGCTCAATCACGTCTTGGTTTGGCTAGCACTAGATCCAGCATGCCCGGGGCTTGGCACATTGCCAAACCCAGTGCACTTTGTTGGGTCATACTTTTTTTCATGAAAATTATAATCGTAAATCTTTTTTGATTCGATGTTTTTTGGTAAAGATATACTGATAAGAGCTTGGATCATCACTTATGAAAACTCATTTTCAACCAATCTTTCAAAAAAATAAATTATCACCAAAAGAGAAAACATGGTATTAAAATTGGTTTTTTATTTGACATGGAGGTCAAATTATAAGAGAGAGAGGGTTGTTCAAATCAAGCCAAATATAGAAGCTAAAACCGAACCATCAAAAGGCAAAAAAAAGCCTATACTGATATTAGAGGTAAATCTGACACTCAAACACCTCGTGATCATGATGTTAATTATTTTTTATGTTTAAGAATATATCATATAGCATCTTAATATCCTAACAAGAGAGTTATGATAATACATGATCATAGTGAGATTATGTCCAAAAATGACATCAATGATGAAGGATACCACCACTTAAAGAAAGCTAGTGATGGAGATGTAAAGTATCTGATTCAAGGTGAATCATTTGTGATTAGTCAAGCATTAAATGTTTAGGTCAATGAGGATGATTTGGAGCAAGAAATAGAGAATATTTTCCATATGAGATGCCACATCAATAAGTGTAGTATGATTATAGATGATAAGAGTTATGTTAATGTAGCTAGTACTAGCTTTGTTAAGAACTTTTGGAAAATTATAAAGTATCACATATCTTGTAGATTTAGGTGGTTGAATAAATATGGGAAGATAGAGGTTAATAAATAGGTTTCGATTTTGTTTTCAATTGGGAGATATAATGATGAAGTTTTATGTGATGTTGTTTCTATACATACGAGTCATTTGTTATTAGAGAGATTGTGATAGTTTGATAGAAAGGTTGAACATGATGAGTTTAGAAACATGAATTCTTTATTAAAATATAAGAATCTATCACTCTTGTACCATTGTCACCAAAATAAGTTTACATGGACCAATTGAAATTCAAAATGGAAAGTAAGGCCAATGAGATTGAGAATTTAAAAAATATTGTGAGCCATGAGATGAGAGAAAATGTCATAACCTATGAGAGGAGAATAAACTCATATTTGACTAAGAGAGAAAAGAATAAAGAGTTGGCTGATAGTAGAGAGAATAATAGAGGAGAAAAAATCAAAGCAATAAAATGAGAGTGTTGAGGGAAAAACAAAGAAGCATAAGAAATTTTATACAAGAGAGAAGGTTTTAAAGAATTTTTTTTTTTGTATACTAACAAGCCCATGCAAAATAATGTTATAAATTTTTTATTGTGGGATTATATGGACATATTTCCTATAAATGGTGTTCTTATTATTGATTCAATGACGATTCCTTTTGAGAAGAGGGGAGATGATGAGAATCAACAAGCATCATTGAATGATACATTATAGTACAAATCTAGCCTATTAGTGTTCCTATTATTGATCTGATGAATAATCCTTTTAATGAGGGAAAATGATGAGAATCAACAAGCATCATCAAATGATACATTAGAGTACAAATTGAGCCTATTACAAGGTCTAAAACTAAGAAGGTCAAAGATAGATTTAATGGACTAAGTCGAGATGTTTGGGTTAAAAAGTTGAAAATCTACCAAACTAGATGTTCATGTACTTTTTAGGAAATATCTAAAGTTATAGGTAAATTTTTTCTTCGATCCTGGTCGGGATTAGAAACTAGACATCTCAAGTTTTTCATATATTTATGGTAGGCCCGGTAACTCATCCAAAAAAGAGAAAATGACATGTTTGAGATCAAGCTTGAAATCTACTAGGAAAACAAGAAAGTCAGAAAATGACTGCTTTTCATATGATTTGTGGATTTTTACAAGGAAATGATTTAATTACATATGAAATTCTTATTTTGCAAGGATCCCTTACTTTACAAAAAGATCAATTAGGCAACAATCCTTTTTCTACAAGGAAAGATTTCAACAAATTTGGCACTATTAGAAGTCCTCTTTATTCAAGGAAATAAAGTTAACAGTTTTGGAGTTTTGTTTTGCAAGGAATCTTAAGTTGGTAGCTTGCGGATTTGATAAGGAGAGGTGATTTTGGGCTTATTTCTTTCCTAATGTATAAGTTTACTATGACAAACATAACTTTTGATTCGATTATTGGATCGAGCTAAAATATTTCCAGAAGATTCTGAAGGCTTTGTTGTCTATAGAGTTAAAATTCTATAGTAATTAGAGTTCAGTAAGGCCTTATGATAAAGCATATAAGAAATTGTACAGGAATCGTATTATTTTTTTTAGTTTAGAATTCTATTTTCTATTTTATTTATAACTCTTTTGTTATTTTTTCAATTTTTTTAAAATGTTTTACCTAGTATAAATATGGTTATTTAGATTGTATTTAGTTTATTTAAAAAAAAAAGACTTGGTTTATTTAAAAATGATATTGTGTATGTGCTAGGTTGCTCATATTCTTAGTTCTTCATTAAACTCTTTATGACTTATCAAAGATTAATTCTCTTTGTAGCATTCTTCCTTATACTTTTAGTTCTTGATTCTTTATAATTAAAAGGTTGGGGTCTTTCATCCATTAACTTTGATTCTTTAGTTCAGGTAATCATTGGATCAAGTTCTTTCAGTTTAATTTTAGTTTTCTTGAATTGTTTCTATTTTGTTTATGGGTTCAAGAATTCTTACCCCCCGAGTTTGTATAATGTGTTTAATACTCAAGTTGTTTGTAACATCTTTTTTCTCTCAAAATTAGACATATAATCGTTCTTGCCATTAGAAGAACACTTGAAAAAAACTAAATTTTTTTCTTTCTTGTTTTCTTTTTATGGGTAACGGCCATCAATGAGTTTTCTCATAAAAAATACCCTTTTGATTTCATGATAAAACTCTATTTACTCTTACACTCTTACAATTTTACAATTCATACTTTTGATGCTTTAATTCTCTAAAAAACTTTTACTCCTCGCTACATTCTCTTAAATCTTTAAATCTTAAAGTGCATCAAATCCATCTTTCATATTCTTTAGTTAGATTATAATTCAATAAAGACTTGAGCTTAATCCTTTTTTATATTCTCTTATAAAGTGAGATAACTCTTAAGAGAGTTATGATTATTGTAAAAATGTAGGTGACACTTGAACCACGTGGGTAATCTTTAGTTAAGAGCTATTGAGTGATGGGTTATTAATGTGTCTTGGCTTCCTAACCCAAACAAACTAGCAATCTGATATGAAGATGAAGGAAGGTAAGTTTGGTTATATGATTTTTCTTGTAGTATTGAAGCTAAAAATTACATGATTTGTAATGAAAATTGGGGATAAAGTCTTAATGAAACTCTTTGATAAGTCAAAAACACCATAAAGGAATTCCAATCAGGATAAAAATGTCACACTCTTTCTGATTAAAAGTGATAAGTCTGATTTGTTATTCAATCAATTCTAGTAATGGAAGAACAAGGAAGAAAGTTCTCTAAATAAGAAGTTGAAACGTTTTATATTTTGTTTCTACTAGTTTTAATAATTGGTCTTAAACATCATTATTTACTTGGAGTAACCCTCCAAGTCTAGGAAATACCAAAATGACATAATTAAAACCCAAATAAATGACTTTGTTAAAAAAAAAAAAACTAGACAAATAATAAATAACACATGTTATTTTACTTATAGAACACACACAAAAACATAAAATTAAAACAACCATAACTTCTTACACTCAACTTTAATGTATGCATGGTTGGACAATCTGGAAATATGACATTCAAAACTTGAAAGCCATATAACATAAGCTTATTTTCCAATGCAATAAGGTGGTGAGAATTCAGACTCAAATTGGCTCATGGGCTGACAGCAAACTCAAACTCTTCAAAACTTCCAAATCATGATTTAAGCTTTATTTTAAAACAAACAAACATATTAGAATCATTCCCATTTTTCTTACAAGCTTTTAAATTCTTCAAAACTTCAGTCATGCTAATCTGACTTGTTAAGGCATTTTATAGTTGTTCCGTCCAAGATCTCATCATTGAACTATATGAATGCCTATACATATTAAAATAAAACCTTTCCATAATAGAATCATGATGCATATCATCACCCTTGAGTTGAAAGTGATTTTTCTTCAAATCACAATCGTCAACATCTTCCAAGACATTTTTCTTCAAATCACAATCGTCAACATCTTCCATGTGATTAATATTTAAAAGTGCATTTTCATCAAGGTTTTATATCATCATATTGCACTTAAAGTATCATTAAATTCTCTAACTTGAGCATGTTTTATAATAACAAGTCTGATAACATAAAATATATTTAATTTATAGTAAATGCTTATTTTGAATACAGGCTATCTCACAATTTAAAGAATTGATTGATGTTGTCGCGGGGTCGCACCGCGATGTCATCTAGCAATGGTAGAGGCTTTTGTCGTGTCTCATATGTGAGGTGTTGTGTGTTGGAAAGGATTTTTAGATTTTATCATAAAATTATGATTAATGTTTAAGAGTCGTCACCTAGTATTATGGTCACTAGGAACCTATGTCTGCAAGAGTCTGAGTAAGGGACTAGTTGTGCAAGGGGAAGACGCATCACCCCCAGTGCACCCTACCTAAGGTAAGCTGCATTGTTGTATGATTTTTTTTTTCGGGTTTCTATTTGTTGGTCTTTTCTAAGGTTAAAGGTAAATCTCTCTTCATGAGAAAGTCTCTACCTTATTGGGTTAAATCCTAACCGTTCTAAAGTCTGAATTTTAGCATCGCATTTATTTACACCTTATATATTTAATACTTAGGAGTGTACTTTATTTTACACCTTACAGATATTAAAGTCTACATCTATACCCTAACAAAGATTGGAAAAAAGGTTTTTGATATTTTGATCAAACCTTAATGGATGATCATAAACTGGTTATGATATCTATTTTTAAAATTTTTAAAACATGAGAAATATGCAATTTTTTAATGAAAATATGCTTGGAAAAGTTTTAGAATTTGACCATATGCATGAAACAAAATATTTTTTTTTGTTTTTGAAAAGAGAAATTAATTTAAAAGTTTTTGAGATTTTTTTTTTTAAATGTTTTGAATTTTTTTTGAAATATTTTGAAAAAAACCAGGTGTTTTAATACCGGATTTATATTTTATAGTGTAAATATACAACCCGATATTATGCCAAATTGGTAGAAAAATATTTGAGAAAATCACAATTTTTTTGAAATGATTTTTGAAATTTTTTTGGATATTTTTGTTTTTTTTTTAATATTGTAATATTATAATATATATTATTATAAATATATATATATATAGTAAATATACATGGGTTGGGCCGGCCCAGCTGACTGGGCCAAGCACAGACTCAGAAAAAGGTGGGCCGATATCGGCCCAACATATATTTTTTTCTTTTTTTAATGGGGCCAGGCCAGACCTGACCCAGCCATTTGGGCTGGGCTAGAACTGGCCCGTCCCAAAGAAGATGTTAATTATTTTGCTAATCGTGAACAGCAGTTCACGTTCTGCTTGCAACTACACAATTGCAGACGGTGGGAGAGAAAAATGGGAGGTGACCTAGCGGAGGGGATGAAGTTGTTGTTATTGGCCTAGAGTGAATTGGGTGAAGGTGCTGGTGGAAGAAATGGTGTCGATGTTGGCTTCCTGTGGCGGAGAAAGAAAAAAGAAGAAGCAGAAGAAGAAAATCTGCAGCGAGGAGATGGAGGACCTCGCGGTGGTCGCCCCTATCACTAGCGAGGATTTGGGTTCATAGGGAGGCTGAGCAACCGTCTGTTGGTGGAGGAGAAAGGTTTATGTGGGGGTCTTCAATGGTTGAACACACGGTAGAGAGAGAAAGACAAGAAATGTGCAGAAACCAGAAAAAACCTGGTTTTTTTTTGCTAACTTTAGACCTGATTTTCTTCTCCCTCGGTACATGAAATCCACTTCTATTTATAGGCGGTGGAAGTGGGCAATCTTGTATACAATGGGGGGGAAATTGCAGCCCTTGATTCAGTTGGGAAGGATCTCAACTGTTGATTCAAAGTAGGTATCCTGAGTTGTCAAATTTGTAGGGAAAGGCTGACTGAGTTGGTCTCTTTAGGCTGGTGTCGGCACCGATGGGTTGTTATTCAACCTGAACGGGCCCTATAGGGTTGTAAAGAAATTATAGAGGATCATTTACGTGCAAGATTGGTCAATTTTGATGGACGTTAGATGCATTAAATGCACCTGCAAAGTAGCCTTCTTGAGTTGTCATTTAAGAGAAAATTAAAGAAGAAGATGAATAGTACCAGAGTTCTGTTTTTGGTTAAAGTTCATTTCAATCCTCCCTATTTAAATTTGATTTAATTGCACCCATAATTGACCCTATACTTTTAATTTAGTGCAATTTAACCATTACCGAACTTGAATTAGAACCCTGAATTTACGCGTCTTTTGCACTGTGGTCCCTAGTCTCGGTTTTATGTAATTTAACCCCTAATTGACCATTAAACTTTCAATTTCTTCAATTTCACCCCTGGTTTTAGTTAATTAAGCCCCTATAGTTTGGCGCTTTTTGCAGATTGGCTCTTGGCTGTGAATTTTGTCAATTTAACCCCTAATTGACCCCAAAACTTCAATTTTATTACAATTTGGCCCCTGATTTCAATCAATTAACTTGGTAAAAGTTAAATTTGGTCTCTTAAAATTTCAATATTCTCAATTAATCCCAAATTAGGCTCACAAACTTAATGTTTCACCAATTAAGCCCTAAATAAAATTAATTTTACTCATTTCAAGTATAATTAAGTCCTTGCACTTAATTAAATCCTTCAATTTGACCCAAATTAATTCTTAAACATAATTAAAATTCAATTTGGCCGATGATTAAATCAAATTGGCTTATTAAAAATTTAATTATATTTTTTCACTTAATTGTTATGCAAATGCATCCAATAATCATTTAATTTGACCTTGAATTTGCATTGTTTCTCTATTTTTGGGCATAATAGGATACAATTAGGCCTTGAATGTCCTTCAAAATTGCAGCTTGATTCCCCGGCTTGCTTTCTAAACGTTGCCAGCCTTTATTTTTTATTATTTTTTTAAGAGTGAATTTTAAGGAATAACCTAAAATTGGGTTATGACATATGTGTTTAACTATTGAAGTTGAGAAGATAAAGAAATGGTTAAGTTTAGAGAAGTGATGTTAGTTCAATTCAAACTGGAACACCATTCGATTATTGGATCATAATTGGAGTTGTAGACCTTGGATTTAGGTCTGGTTTATCTTTATGGAAAGCTAAGACATAGGTCTAAAACATTCATGAGAGTCCAAGATTCACAACTGCCGTTTTCAAGCTCAAAGCTTAGCAACAAAAGAGAAATCTGAATCTATTATGCAGTCTAAACATTGTTTAGTGCTCAGTCCATATCTCGAGTGCTAGAAGTTTAAATGAGCTCATTCTTTTTTTGGTGGAAAGCTGAGATAAATGCCCAGAACTTTCATGAATATTATCTATTCAAATTTTGATGTTAACAATGATGTTTTGTCCATCCAATAAGCCAATAGCTAGCCACCAAGTCAAGAGGTGGCCACCCACTCAATAATTAATCATCAAATCAATAGTTTCAAATTTTAACCTATAAAATGAGGCACTTGCCATAAATTTAGGCATCTTAGTTTTCAAATTAAGATCTTGCTCTCTTTTTTATATTTTGTAATGTTCAAATTTTATTTCATGTTATAATTTCATTAATCTCTTGTTTATGCTTTTCATTTCCTTTATTATACTTAGTTAACTTATATTATAACTATATTCTTATCTTGTTTATTTATGTTTCTCTTCTTCATTATGTTTAGCTAAGTTAATTTTATCAAGGTGAAAAGGTTACACTAATGGTGTAAGAATAAGTATAATATAAACTCAACATGGACTTTAATGTTTGATATTAACATATTTATAATTGTTATCTTACTCACTCTTACTACCTTGCTTGTTAAATGGTTAATCTAGATTTGTGATGTACAACCCTTGGTATAACAAATACTTAACCTTTTTATAGCCTACTATATGGTATAATCGACACCTGTGCTATGAAAGAACATGATTTGTTGTTGACATAAGTTATCACCATGAATACCTGACAACATTTACAAGTATTGGCATTACTCAAATAAGATAATTAATATGATCATGTTAATAATTTATAATCCGATTGGAACCTTATTTGTGTGTGGTTTCCAATTAAGTAATAAAATGAGTTAATATTATACTTATTTGAAATACCATTAGTGGATCCTCTAACCTTGACAATTGTTTTATCTTTGTTTAACATCAATATCTCATTGCAAAAGTTCTCTTCAACTCCTTTCCATTTATTATTTGTAATTTTATATAGTTGACCTCTTTGTGGTTCGACACTTATCTTGCCGAGTTATTTATTACTTTGACACTCATGCACTTAGGATAAAACATCAATCATTTGCTCATGTCACCAAGTAAAGTCACAAGTCTTTTAAATTAAAACTAGTTGAAACATTATACTCACCAGGAAGGTCAACCTTGTAAGCATTATCATTCACCCTTTTAAGAACCCGAAATGACCCATCAACTCTCAACATCAAGATCTCCATTAAATCATAATCGTCAATATCTTCCAAATATGGTGGCAAGAATTTCGCTTACTTGGAAATCTACAAATCTACCTTTATTAAGATAAATCCAAATAAGATCTCCCAGCTCAAATCTGACTATTTTTCACCTTTTATTAGCATGTTTAGCATATTTTGATGTCTTATCCCCAATATGAGATTGAACCTCGTCATGAAGTTTTTTCCCATCATTTTTGCCTTTTTCACTCCATCCATAGAAGTCCTCTCATTAATTGGAATAGGCACCAAATCAATATGAACACAAAGGTTAAAACCATACACTAGGATAAGAGTCCATAACAAATAAAAAGACCATAAATCAAAAGGAACCAGATAATAAAACTTGTATAAAAGCTTCTGGTATATGTTGTGTTGCCTTATTGAACTTTAATTTATCTAAAACTTTAACCTAACATCTAATAATATGTCTGCAAGACTCTTGGTAAATTTTCAATCCAATCCAACGGTCGGATTGAGAGTTGCATTTTTTTCCATAAAACTAAACATTTAGGAACATTGTGGCATAAATCAAATCTGAATGTTTTTTCGTTGCTTGGACTGTATTGTTTTCTCTTTCTTAAAGATAATTCATCCTCGAATCATAACCAGGTGTAATTGATACGTCATGATCTTTCATGAAATCGCTCATGTATTCTTCAACCCATCAATAAATCATGGGGCTGGAATTAGTTATGCACTATAAAGAATCATATCATTATTGACAGAATCCTCTATAGAAATTTCAAATTCTAAACTCTTCATTCCAGTAGCTAAAGTTGAAGTAGCCATTTAATTAACCTTTTGTTTAAGTATTAAGAGATCTTCCCTCGCTAACGATAACCTTCAACAACACTGTATGAAAGTAGTAGCCAATAATAATTTCAAATAAGCATGTTTTGCCATCCACTTGCGCAAATAATCTTGAGTCTTGAAAAATATTGTGATAGGTTTTAATCTTAATACTAGAAAAAGATTGTGTAAAGTTTTTTAATTTTGATCATTGAAAAAGACTAGTGTAATCAGTAAGGTCTCACTCGTTAAAAAGACCGTTGGGTGATAGTAAATAGTTGAACAACTTTCAAGAAGTGGATTAGACAATTGTTTGAACCACTATAAAATTGGTTTGTTTCTCTTACTCCTTATCTCGATTTATTTATGCCTTACATTATTATATGTTGTTACTAAAATTGAATGGTGATTTTATTGAAGTTTGAAAAGTTCAATTTACACCTAATATGCCCACTTCTTAGGTGCTATTTTAGTCTTTCAACTTGTTTATCCTTTTCCCTGTTAAGAACAAAAAACAAAGATTCAACTTTCATTGTTGATCCATTTACAAGTTACGCTGATTCACTTAATGACTTGATTTTTTTTCCCATTCTTTTTATTTGTTCGTCATTTGATTTTTTTTATTTAGTCCCTTAATATTGTATTTATTGGGGATTGAGTTTCATAATTTATTTTGACTTTATTTATATTGGGTTATCGTTGTCTTAAAAAATTATCTTAATTTTTTGTTGGTTCTCAATTCTGCAGGAAAAAATATCAACTTTATTGTTTGTAAAAGATTTAGAATTGGGGGCCTAAATTAAGAAAGAAGAAAAATAGCAACCTTTTTTAATAGAAAAATATTACAACGCCTTCTAGCCTTAAAAATGCTCCAAAATCATTTTTTTTTCTTTTTAGTTTCATAGTTATACATTTTGGTACAAAACTTCAATTTGTTTATATTTTAGCCCTTGAGTTTGAGAGATAAGAGAAAGGATTGTCAAAAAATAACAAAGAAGAGAGGAAGAGGTTAGTTGGTCGAATTTTAATGACAAAAAGACCAAATTCGATGTCAAAATATTTTTCTTGACGAGAGGAACGCAATTGAGGTGTTTTTAAGGTTTTGTGTTGCTAGCAAAAGTATAACGGGTTGAGGGAGGCTTTTTTTCTATGAATTGATATTGTGTTTTCGTTTTACCAAATTAGGACTTTTTAGGTTAAAATCAGTTTTTTTAAGGTTATACAATTTATTTAGCTGTTTTTAGATAAAAATATGTTAAAAATTAGGGGTTGTAAAAAATGACCGAACTTGATTTTCAACCACCACTACAATGATTAGAAATGGGCAAGTAGATAACAAGTCATCTATCGTAGTAAAGGATGTGGTGTCTTCGTTTATTTTTTATTTGTTTTCCTTTATGCCAAGATAAAAAAAAATAAAGTTCAAGCACAGAAGCCCACTTGCATGGCCTAGCCTTTTGTTGACAAGCCTAAACACTTGCCCCTTTTTAGTTTTTATCTTTTTTGTTTCCTTTGTATAAACTTAGAGTTATTAAAACATATTAGTAAGTATATATGTGGCATGCATAGCGTACCGGGTGTTCAATTTTAGTTGAAATTAGTTAAAATTAATTAATTATAATCTTTTTTATGAATTTTTTTATTAAAATATTGTTTAATCTATACTTGGTTTTTTAATAAGATTATAACATTTTTTCTGATATTAATGAGTTCCCTTTTCACACAATCCTACGTAATGTTTTTTTTTTCTTATAATTGTTTATTTTTATTATCACTTAATTAAATAAGAAATTGATTTCAAAAAACAAATTTATTAAACAGAATCAGATATATGGATCATTATGTTAGATCAGATTTATTCATTTGCAACTATCTCTCAACTTCTCATTTTAGTATTTGATTGATGTTGAACATTTATTCTTGTATTTATTGGCACATATAATTCTTAATTTGTTTAATTAATTATATGCATTAGCTTTTCAATTCAACATTAAAAAAATCTTTATATATAACAAACACATTAGAAATGCTCATGCATTTATTTATTGCGTTAAAAGACTTTTGATTCAACTAGTGGTTAAGTGTGGTTCAACTAAGTAAATATTTTTTTATTTAATACTATTAAATTTTTTTTATTGTGTTTCCTTAGTACATTATAGAGATTTTTTATAATATTAGCAGGCTTCTTTTTTTATATACAACCTCATTTTTTTTATATTTCATTTGGTTGTTTTACTATAATTGTATATTTTTATTATTATATAATTAAATAAAAATAATTTTTACAAAATAAAATTATTAAACACAATTGAATCTATAACCCAGGTCATAAGCACGGTAGATTAATCTAGGTTCATCCATGTTGATATAAGATACCATCACCTAAATATTAAAAACAAATAGAAACTTTAAATTTTGTTTTGGATTGAATCAAGTTTTGACCAGTCATCTACCTCCACCTGTAAATTAAACATCTTTATATATTTAGATCTTTAAACTTCACGATTTAGTTTTTAGTTAGAATAAAAATATATAATCTTTAGTTGAAATTAGAATTTCTTTTCACACTTTTTTGTATAGAAAACTATAAATTTTATTTTACATCAAATCAAGCGCTTTTAGATCAGTAATCTTTATCTATACATGTCACTAAATTTCATGATTTAAATTTTAGTTAGCATTGTAATCTTTTTTTATACTTATCTGTAGTCTTAGTTAGAATCTCTTCTTACACTTATTTGCTCTTTAAAAATAACTAAAAGGGATAGTAGGATTATTATTATTATTGCTCTAGACTTATTGGCATTGCGGTTTGGAATAATAAAATCACAAATTTTAAAAATAAAGCTAATTTGCTTAGATCTTTTCAGGAGAGGGTTTACATGTTAATCCAGCTTAATCTAGGTTTTTTTTTTTTTTATCATTATCAATTGTAATCATATTATCCCTATCTCATGTGTAATACTAAAACCATTTTACTAAATGTTTCGCTCCATGACAAACACATTGAGAACACCATAACGTTCTAACTTTGAAATTTTAGAAACGAACTGTGTAGCATGAGCAAATGGTAACACTGGAAAACATGAGATTTTTATACCCAATGAATTCATTTTGAGCAGATCCCGTATGGCACGGGCCAATTCCCAATTCTTTTCTCGAAAAAACGTACTTTTATCCTTTTTTATATTTGCATTCGCTCTGAAGTTTTATGTTTTCGCTGTTAATGATATACCTAAGTTAGTTAAGGTAATTTTGGGTCGTAAATTAGTTAAAAGGAAATTAGGAATTTTAGTTAATTAAGGAGGCAAAGTAAAAGTGAAGGGAGCTTTGCCAAATGCCAATGTTCTTCACTGCTGGGTGATTGTCGAACAAACCAATTATTTGAGAAGACTTTTATAGTAAACTTCTCATCCCTATGGCATAGGATTCTCAGGTGAGGTTCCAGTCTCAAAACCCCCTCATCAGGCAATAAAACCAGAATTAAAAAGGTTAACTACTTGTGATGTAATCCAGTCATGTGCCCATAAGATCACAGGATTAAAGATCATATGGGCGAGTTAGCTGGAATTACAGAAAGTAATAGTTATACTACTTTCCTTGTTTTAATG
>Ga0325402_1001347_pt1 | contig 19867 bp, 8 predicted proteins | sample PopdelMetagenome_22_FD_207212 | JGI IMG/M metagenome (GOLD analysis project Ga0325402, IMG submission 207212) | Populus deltoides microbial communities from Bellville, Georgia, United States - Xylem-PdKOR-R3 | ecosystem: Host-associated > Plants > Phyllosphere > Stem > Wood/Secondary xylem...
CTAAACAGGCAAACAGCCAATTCTGTAATCATATGTTACAACTACATTACATAATTCCATCAATTACTTGGCTGTTATTAAAGCTCAAGCTTGAGTGACTTAACTAATGCACAAGGAAACAATTAGTAACCTTCTTGTAATCCGCTTTGATTTTGTAAAAACAAGTTAGGCTCTAACCTTACCACTCTCTTCTTCCATAGCTTGATCATCCTTTGTACCCAAAAAATGATGATTGCAGTCAACTCCATCTAACCAATTCCTTAAGAGGTCAAACTTCACCTTTTAACTTTTTGCCCCCCCCATGTTGAGCAAATGTGAGCCTAAGCTAACTGACGGGCATCCCAAAATACTTGGATGGACTAGCAGCAGCAGACAAATAAAGCGATGATTCGTTTTTGTCTACGAATAAAAACTGTGTATTGATGACGGTTAACATGGAATCGCTCTTTTCTTCTCATGCAATGCAAACCCTCTTTGTATATAACTAGTATTCATGCACTCAACCCTTCTTAAAGACTCCATTGACAGAACATGTTTGATAGTTGAAGAAACCTCTCTGGCAATTTTCGTTGTCTATTAGTATTGCTTTCAAAATGTGCCTTGTCCTAGTGAATTTGGAATATTCTACCTTGATTTCTCTCCACGCCAACTTCATAAATTCAAGGTTCAAGTAACCATGCAAACGTTGGTTTCGATTCAACACTTCTGTTGGGAGATTGTTAGGTTTAAACTTTTCATAAATTCCTTGGAGTTATAAACTATGTTGTCATTTACTAACATTTCGAGGTGCCAAATAAGAATATTACAAAGCCCAGTTCGTAGTTTCATTAGGAATTTGCACAGGGGTCCTATTCCGGTGTCATGGAAGAAACCTCAGAAAGGTTGGACTAAATTAAACTTCGATGGTTCTTGCAAAGGCACGGCAGGCAAAGCCAGCATTGGAGGTGTCTTCAGGAACCATGAGGCCGAATTCTTACTCGGTTATGCTGAATCCATAGGAGGAACCACCAGCACCATCGCAGAATTAGCTGCGCTCCGAAGAGGCCTAGAGTTGGTGTTAGAAAATGGTTGGAGCAACGTATGGCTTGAAGGAGATTCCAAGTCATTAGTGGATATTATTGTGAAAAGGAAACAGGTTAGATGCAAGGAAGCTCAAAGACAAGTTAGCCACATAAACTTGATAATGCCAGAGCTTCAAAATTGCATTGTGACTCATGTTTTTAGGGAAGGAAACAGAGCTGCCGATAAGTTGGCCCGAATAGGCCATCAGTTGCAGAAGCCTAAGATTTGGAGGCACATTCCTCCTGATGACATTTTGCGGATTGTACATGAAGATGCCAAGGGTAAGATTGTTTTTCGAAGAAGATAAGCCGATTGTAGATATTGTTTAATTTTATGTAATTCTTTGCATTGGACAGACATTCTCATTCCTAAATGTGAAATATTTATTAACAATTGAATTGGAGATTGCGAGGTTTTCCATTTTCTTTCAAGAAGCATAAATCTCAGTCGAAATGATCATACCCATGGGAGCTATGATACTGTTAGCTAGCCTGCATAAGAAAATACTTCAGCAAGGTCTTTATACAAGATCAAGAATCAACAAAATGTCATCATTTATTTTAGGTATAATAAATTAATAGCATAGTTTAGGCTCTTCTTAATAACAAATTGAAAAACTCCATTATTGATATACGGAAATTAGTCGAGTACTTAAGAAGAAGACAAGCATCGTTTGAAAATTAGGCATCTAACTTGTCACATACCTCTCAAAAGTTCAACATCAGGGAGTTATGGCATGAAAATCTCAATATTATGCCCACCTAAAAGGACCAAATAGGCAAATCTTGTTAGAACAAAAATAACCAATATATCAAAAACAACGTAAAATGATTATTTTATCCTTAAATTATATAACATTTCATCTAGTTGATAAGGGTAATGAGGTCTTTTGGCTTTTTAATGAACAGTATAAATACAAAAATATCTTTAAAGACAAAAGAAAAAAGGTTTAAATAGTATCTTTACCATATCACCATACTTATTTTACAATGGATTACAACATTAAAATGAATATTTTTCTCCTCAATCAAATAACATTTGGTTTGGCCTATTGCAATAACATGGTCTTTTTGCTTTTTAATGAATATAAAAATATTAAAATATCCTTAGAGACAGAAAATATGCTTGATGTCTAGGGGTAGTTTTGAATAAACAATCAGATTATTTAAATGCCTTTTAAAGTAAAAAAAAAAAAAGCCTTTGGTCAATACTATTTTTGACATTCCAAGTTAGCTTTTTTACCCAAATTAATTAATATTAAATTTTAAAAAGTTATTGATACTTGCGTTACAAGTATCAGCACATGGAAGACATCTATGCACTTTGATTGATGCGTGTATTGCCTCTCAATGGTAGAACTTGTCCTTTTCAATTATGTCATTGGATGTAACGTTGTGTCATCTTCCTGCAAATACAATATCTGTTAATGGTTGGTGAGTGGTTTGTCACCGGTCAGTCTTTTGTTTTTTTTTTCTCTCTCCTCCTTCTTAAATTGCATATTGGTCTTCTTAGTTTTTGATATTTCTACTTCGGTAACCTTTCTCTTGATTACTAATTTTTACCCATGGTTTATTTGTAAGAAATTATTTCTTTTCAATTTAGACCTTAAATTCAAATTTATATGTATTATTTTTTTAAAATTTCTCCTTATTCTTTTGATTTTTTTTCCTTAGTCATTTTATAAAAGTCTTATTGGTTTTCAATTTCACCATTCAATCCAAGTTTATCTTGTGTTATTATTTTTAATTTGATCCTCATTCTTTTATTTTTTTTTTTGTTGAAGTTATTTTTCTTTTCAACTTAATCCTCTAATAAAAATTTTGTGTTATTTTTCTTTTAATTTCTTAGTTTTTTCCTTAGTTCTTTTATAGAAGTTTTATTTCTTTTCAATTTAGTAGTTCAATTCTAATTTGTAATGTATTATTTTTTTTCCAGTTTGATCCTTATTTTTTTAATTTATTATTTTTTTCCTTAACTCTTTTATAAAAATTTTATTGGTTTTCAATTTTATTTTTCAATCCAAGTTTGTGGTGTGTTATATTTTTCAATCTGGTCCTTATTCTTTTTTTTTTATCTTTTTGTTGGAGTTATTTTTCTTTTCAACTTAACCCTCTAATAAAAAATTCTTAATTACCATCCAATTTATTTTTTATTTTGATTTTTATCCTTATTCTTTTAATTACTATTTTTTTAATATTTTAGACCCTTTTATATTGTTGTTTTTTTCCTCATGCTTCATTCTTTAAGGTTTAATTTGCTAGGAATTATGCTTCGTCATTTCTCCATGTAAGATGTTTGTGACCCAGATCATGAGTTTAAAAAATCAGCATAAATTAATATTTTTTTAATTTTATTATTCATTAGTTTTTTTTAAGAAAATTAATTTTATAATTTTATTTTTTTTATTAAATTATCTTGATTCTCATGATATATACTGTAAATTTTCCGGGTAAGCTGAAATATAACTCCTCTTATTAACTAAATTACTAGTCTATAACATCACCTGAAGCTAGCTTAGGGTATTTTTTTTGTTTTTTTTTTTGTGTCTCTTTCTTTTTATCCAATTTCGTAACTTACTGATTTTGGATGGAGTCCAGCACCGTCAAACAAGTTTGTTGATATTAATGATTTTACAATTTAAATTAAAATCTAACCAAAGTGAAGTTTCAAGCTGCCAATTTTCCGATTTAACCCATCAGACCTAGCCTAATTCTATATATAATTATGCTACATGGAGGGTGACAGGTTACAAATGGAGTCCAAATAAAGCAGTGGTGCACATGCAATTGCATGTCATTTATTTGTACTCCAAGCCGCCAGCCAGCATGAGAGCACCAAGGTAGGATCAAAACTCTGTACTACACTAACACGTGTATTGTAACTGTACTCCATTCTACGTGTCTAGTTACTATTTAGACATGTGCATCAAGATTTTCAGATCCATTGCAATGGAAAGTAAGCTTTGGGAGGGAGAGGCTAAGCATACACCATTGAGTGCAGCGTTGATGAAATTCTCTTGTTAGCTTACTTAGCTATTTTCTCACGATGGCGTGGAATCATTTCACCAGCGCTGCATTCAACCATGTTTTTCCCTCTTCCGGGCATGGTGGTTTTGTATTGTGTATCAAGAGATTGTCGAGAAATTTTGTTGCGTTTTCAAGGACACTGCCATGACAGAGGTGTAACCTAGAGAACCGACCATTATGCGTGGCTTGCATGGTCGGCTAGAATCGTGCTGAGTCCATGCCCTTGCGACTGTTCTTGGTATATGAGAAGGTAAATTCTAGAAAAAAGGCATTCCCTGTTCTTTATTTTTTGTGCTCATATGCTATTTGCAGGCTTATAAATTCAGATTATTTCTGCAATACTTCTGAGAGGGAAGCCAAGAATATTTACACCAATGACAGTGATTCACAGCCTCATTTCCCAGAAAATGCATAACCATTCTTCATTTTCTTTTGCGCAAATCTCAGATCAGTCTCCAAACTATGTGCTGATCTCAGACGGGTCCCCAAACTGTACATTTTCTTAATTGAATCTCCAAAACATTATACATTTCTAAGTCCCCCTAATCTCTGTGTTAATGCTTTTCATCTGAACTGCGTAGATTAAACAATAAAACAGTGCCGTTGAAAGGAAAAATTAAGGTTTTTTCATAAAAAAAGGGAGGAATTTAAAGGGAAGACCCAATTGAAAAATGTATGATACTTTAAAAAAATTCCTTCCAATGAACGCAGATCAACTCAGGACTCCCTGCCGGCTGCCCCTACACAGCAAAGGGTCCAGCGAGCCACAAAGGCAATAAACACTGTCGGACTGTCCGATTGATAGTGGGGTCAAGTATATAGTTGGCCATGTTATTGTTGAGGGCTCATCACGTAGCTGGCCGCGAAGCCTTATTTTCCAGGGCTGATGGTGTTCTTGCTGCCATAATGATGACTTCACATAAATCAGATAAACTTCTTCTTTGCTGTGCTCATTCCCAATTGAAAAGTCCTAAGAAGCTGGAAAAATTGCAAGCAATTTCTTTTTTCTTCACAGGAGAACCACTAACTAGTCTACCACCACTGATCTATTTATTGTTAGAAACTTATAAAAGCATCATGAAACATTGGAATCAGGGATACGAAGGGCCCCATGCTACATACAAATCAAGTCTCTGCGTATTTTTAGTTCATTTTTTTTTTAATTTTTTCGAGACCTGCGTATGCTTTCCACAAGCATGGCAGAGGCTGCAATGCACCACATGATGCCACCACATTATTATCTGTTGGCATGCCAAACTGCTACTACTTAACTACGCGTCTCTTACAGTTGCAAAATGCAATGACTGGTCGGAATTTAGGTTTAATGTCTCAACAAGAAACATCTAAAGATCCCTTTTGGTTATTAGAATATGGTAAGACCCACATTACATGAAATTGAACTAGGTTATGCTACTACTATTACTACGCCTCTCTAACAGTAATCTCGATGTTCATTTATATATCACAACTGCTATAAAATAAATAAATAAATAAAAACAAATGCAGCAAAATTTCCTTACAAAAGCTGCTGTCCTGCTTTCTCAATAAATAATTCAAAACCTGAACCCAACCAACCACTCTGAAATTGCCAAATTCCGAAAAATATTCAAAGGAACGAGCATAAACTAAGATCAAATCACAGAATCCAACTATAAACTACGATCAAATCACTAAATCCCACGTAATTATATGTCATTGCACAATGACAGAAACCTGAATCCTGAAACTGTTAAATTCTGAAACATTAGCAACTCTCACTCAATTCTTACATCAAAGAAAAAATCTTGAAGAAACCTCAGATAGCACGAACATAACCTAAAACCAGATCCCATGAACTAAAATTTCATGCAAACAAATAGGGAAACGCTACAATAAAAGCAGGAAACAAGTACAGAAACAGAAAGTCACTGCAGATATCCTATGTTGTAAGGAAAAAAAAAACACCTTGAAAAGATTGTTTTACACAAATACAATCAGTTCAAAAAGACAACACCTATTTATCAGAGTCCATTACTTGTCAATCTCTCTCTTTCTTGTGACCATAATTCAAGATTTCCTTTTCCTTATCCCAAAATCCTCCTATCCTTTTCTTCATAATTACACCACTTGCCACTCCCACACTCCCATGATAAAAAATCCCTTCTCACTCTCATTCCCTCACTTCACTCTATCTAATAAATCCAAACTTTCTGTCACTTTCCCGAGAAAATCAGGATTTTTCCGGGAAAATTTCCAAACTTTCTCTTTTAATGGAGTCGCTACCGGACCATCTCCGGTGCAAGAGGACAGACGGCCGGCAATGGCGGTGCAACCGGCGGGTGATGGAGGATAAGAAGCTCTGTGAAATTCATCACCTTCAGGGCCGCCATAGGCAGTATAGGAGGAAAGTGCCCGAGACTTTGAAGTTGCAGAGAAAGAAGAGCAAGAAATCATCAGCATCAAGTTCTAATTTTGAAGCCCTAAGTAGGGTTTCTTTGAAAGAGGGCAAATTAGGGAAATTTAAGAAGAAAGGAAAGAAATTGAAGAGGGGAGATTTACAGCTGGATTTGATAAGGATGGTTTTACAGAGAGAAATGGAGAAGAGAAAGAATAAGAAAACGAAAGGGTTTTCAGAGAAAGAGAGTGTTAATAATGGTGAAGGTAATGATAATGTGAATGATTGTAGTGGCAGTGACAGTGAAGAAGAAGGTGAAGGGGAAGAGTTAATGAGAGATTTGCCAAATGGGTTCATGGCAATATCACCTGCCAAGAATTTTGGGAATGGCAATGTGGGTTCTTGTTCTGGTTCACATGTTGACGTTAAGGTTGGAGGGGGTGGTTTCAATGGGGTTAATACTGCTAGAAGATGTTTTAGGTCTAAAAATATTGAGCCAATGCCAGTTGGGAAATTACAGGTTGGTTTTGTTGTTTGTTTGCTATTCGAGTTGTGTTTTGAAAGTTTTTTGTTTGAGTTTTCGATTGATTGGTCTTTGTAGGTTTTGCCAAATAAGAGGGATGCAGTGAGATTGAGGAAGGGGAAGAGGAAGTGCCATTGGTGTAGGAGTGGATCAAGGACATTGATTAGGTGTTTGAGTTGTCGAAAAGAGTTTTATTGCTTGTGTTGCATCAAAGAGCAGTATGTTGTTTTCTCTATATTAATTTGTTTAAATTGGCTTGTATTCTTTGTTGGGTGTCTGATGGCTTATCCCTTTGGAGCTTGTGTGATAAAAGTTGTCATTTTTGTATAGAACATTCATTATAATATGTGGATTGTTAATTAATAATTGTATCCTGGAGGCCAGCTGTTTTCTAGATATATCTCTGGCTTGTGCTCAAAACAGTAACTATAAGCACACATCATGTCTCTCTGATTTCAGCTTAGTGCTCTGTCTTTAGGATTAAACTCTGACTTTTGATTCTTTATTTTTGAAATGAAATTAGGTATTTAGAGACACAAGAAGATGTTAGGATGAAATGTCCAGTGTGTCGTAGAACTTGCAGCTGTAAGGCCTGCTCAGCAATTCAATGTAGGGACATTGAATGTAAGGTCTGACTTCTAATTTTGCCAAGCGAACTAGTGCTTTCATATTTCTTACTGAACCATGTTGTCTCTAAATATATGCAAAAACTATGTTTCAGGACCTGTCCAAGGAGAGAAGTAAAGTTGACAAGGTTCTGCATTTTCATTATTTAATCTGTATGCTTCTTCCTATACTGAAACAAATAAATCAAGATCAGAGCATTGAGATAGAAATAGAAGCAAAAATAAAAGGTAGTCATCGCAGTTAAGCTTGTTGGCATTCTGCAATTAACTTGCAGTTATGATAGCTTATTGTACAATATCAATATAAGTTCATTTTCTAATATCCCTCACTCTGCAATAGGCCTGAAGCCCACAGAAGTTCAAATCCAGCAGGCTGAAATCAGCTGCAATAAGCAATGTTGTTGGTATGTAATCTGATTCTGAAAAAGTTATGATGATTTACCACTGTTTAACATAGCTTATTTAAATTTGTTTTGTTGCTCTCTGGTGCATGATTTGACTTCCGGATCAGCAATAATTGCAAGGCTTCCATAGTGGATTTCCATAGGACCTGCCCTGATTGTTCCTATAGCCTTTGCTTAAGTTGTTGTCAGGATATTTTTCATGGGAGCTTACATGGAAGTGTTAAAGGTCTTTTATGCAAATGCCCAAATGGAAGGAAAGCTTGTATATCTGGCAAGCAACTTTCAGAAATGAAATCACTTTGTGCCACAAAGCTGAGTTATGGCAGCAGATTTCTTGGTTCTACATTCTCACCATGTCAGGGTGCTGTGCATTGTAATGGAAGTATACCTTGTCCCCCTAGAGAGTTTGGTGGTTGTGGTGGTAGCCTTCTTGATTTAAGTTGCATATTCCCCTTAAGTTGGACCAAAGAGCTGGAAGTGAGTGCAGAAGAATTAGTTGGCTGCTACGAGTTGCCAGAAACCTTGGATGCTTGCTCAAGTTGTTCATTATGTGTTGGGTTGGATTGTGAAACAAATGGGATTGAGCAGCTGCTAGAAGCAGCTGCAAGAGAAGATTCTAGCGATAACCTTTTATATTATCCAACCATTATGGATATTCGTGGTGATAACCTTGAACACTTTCAGAAGCACTGGGGCAGAGGTCAACCTGTAATTGTTCGTAATGTGCTTCAGAGTACATCGGATGTGAGCTGGGATCCAATAGTCATGTTCTGCAATTATCTTAAAAATAATGCTGCCAGATCTCAAAATGGGCAAGCTACAGATTGTTTGGACTGGTTTGAGGTTGGTGTTTTCTCTCAGCCCTGTGCTGTGTCAATATGCAGTTTGATTGTTCAAGTGCCTATTATGTTTCCTTCTTAATTGTCGATTATTAGATATTGTCAATATTTTGTACCATGAAACCAGCATATTTTAAAATGATATCAAGGCACTCTTCTACTTCTGGTGAACATATGAGTTATTAGAAGATGAAGTAGTCTCATCTACATTACTTGGTCATTACCTGTTGATTTTTCTGGAGTGGGAATTGAAAATTGAAAATTGGCTAAATTATGAATTTGGGGTGTTTAATGTTATGTACATGCAGATATGAAAAGAAATCTCTGTGCTATATGTTTGAGTTGTAAAAAAATTAAGAGGAATAGAAATGTGCTGGTATGATATTTGTTGAAAACAGCAATCCATTGTTTGTGGTTGGAAAGTCCCTTGTCCAATTCTCTGATTTTCAAAAGTTTGATGCTAGGACCTTAAGAAATGTAGCTTCTATCCATGGAAGATTCCTAGATGATGCTACGGAATCTCGGATATTTCTCGGAGTATTTTAGCTTTCTCTTGAGTTTGGCTTCTAACCACTCCAAACAAGCAGAATTTAGCATCCAAGCCTCTTTTTTTTTTGGGTGTTATTAAACCTCTCTCTTTTACTTTATCCTCCTTACGGACATTTTCTTTTTCTAGTTGCAAAATGCCAATGTCTTCCTCTTGATTTGACTGTGATTGAAACACTGCTAATAATGGAAAATGTTCATGTACATTCTATTTACTTCATGAAATAAAGTGAAACTGATTTGAACTCTAAGCTCGGCAATGCATTCACCTAAATATAATCTATGTTTCTGGGAACGGCTGAGTGTTTTCCATTTATCTTCTTTTCTTCTTTCTTTTTTTTCCTTCTTCACAATTGGGAGCATTTGCAATTCTGATTTCCTGCTGTGTTTTGCTCCTTTTTTTGAGTCAAGACCACTTCTCTATTTCTCAACTATTTTTCTATGGTATGGCAGGTAGAAATTGGTGTAAAACAGATGTTTATGGGGTCTTTTAAGGGTCTGACAAATGGCAACATATGGCATGAGAAACTAAAATTGAAGGGTTGGCTTTCTTCTAATTTATTCCAAAAACATTGTCCTGCCCATTACACTGACATCCTTCAGGCTCTACCACTTCCAGAATACATGGACCCCTTCTCTGGTGTTCTAAACATTGCTGCAGAGTTGCCGCTGGAAACCTTGAAGCCTGATCTGGGTCCTTGTCTCTATATATCATATGGAAGTGGTGAGAGTCTTGCACAGGCCGATTCTGTGACAAAATTGCGTTATAATTCATATGATGTGGTATGTCCAGTTCTATTCTTTAGATTTTTCCATAAACTTGAATTTCATTTTACTTTGTGATTTTCTTTTCCTATTTTTTTTTCTTGATTGGCACGACATGTGCAAGATGTATGCACAGTACAGAATTGCTGCTCAAATCATTTTAGAATGCATGCAACATTTTGAGAAGCAAACATCAGAAACTGTTACGCTTCCAAATCTGAAATGAACCATCTCCGTGAATTCTTCTTAATGCAATATGTGTATGTCACAGTGTTCAAGTAATATGTTAGCATTGCGTGTTTTTCTCATTAATGCCTATTTGTAAACTTTTTTTCAAAACAAAAAAAATAACCTATGCTCATATTTAGTTCGAGAAGCACCGTCAATTATTGGTATTATCATCTAGGTGGGTTAGGCAAGGAAAGACCAAGATCACTGTAATTAGTTTTATTCTGGAATTGGTACATGCGGTGACTTGCATTCTTCCTTCTCATTTAGCACCTCTTGAACCTTTAGCTGTCACAGCCCCTTGCTTCTCCCCCCACAATTTAGCATGTTTTGTAATGGTTTCTGCATACTCTTGTTCTGGAGAGTTTCTGAAAAGACATGAAGGTCTTCACCATTCATTTTGTCTTTCTAATTTCAGGTTAATATTTTGGCACATACAACTGATGTCCCTGTATCTACAAAACAGCTTAATTACATAAGAAAGTTGATGACAAAGCACAAGGAACAGAATAAAGAGAGCAGTGAAGCAACTTTAAATGAGGAAAATATTGAAGTGGAATTGCATGATATGTTCAGAGAAGATATGCTAGTAAACAAGAAAGTTGCTAGAATATCTTGGTTCTCTGCTGCAACACATGAAGCTCATGCTTCGAGTCTGAAAGATCGAGAAATGTTTCATGATGGGGGTTCAGATTCTGCTTCTGATTCTGACACTGATACTGATACTGAAGTCTCAAAATTTTTCTTTGGACCTGTTAAAAGTTCAAGGACATCAGATAATCTTAAGTTTTATGGGAAGCACTCAGAGAGCTCCAATCATTTCAGAATGAAAAAACTCTCTGAGTCTTGTGGTGCCCAATGGGATGTCTTTCGTAGACAGGATGTTCCCAAGCTTGCAGAGTACCTTAGAAGGCACTTTAATGAGTTCACTTACACATATGGCTTACAAAAGCATGTAAGTTCGGAATAAGATTTCAGCCTCTATTACCAAGTCGGAGTAGATTGCTGACTAGTCTCTCTCTTGCAGATGGTTCATCCAATACTTGATCAGAATTTCTTTCTTGATGCATCTCATAAAATGAGACTTAAGGAGGAATTCAGTAAGTAACCCATCTATTGTCCCTTTTTTATTAAACGATGACTAATTTGCATCTATGATTATTTCCACCTTGCCTGATGCTTCCAGAAATTGAACCCTGGAGTTTTGAGCAACATGTTGGAGAAGCAGTGATTATTCCTGCTGGATGCCCATACCAAATTAGGAATCTTAAGGTAACATGTGCAACACTATTGAATTAGTTTTCAGAAATGTTGTTTAATCACTGCCCTGATTTTCTTGAATCCTTTGATAACCCATTGTTGGCTTTTTTATTCATTGTAATCGTCTCTATCTAAAGCTCTTTTTACCAAAGTTTCAAATATATTTGTCAAAGTTTCCTAAAGGTTTCTTTCTCATCAACCTTCTACCAATTTTCCCACATTTTTTTAAGCTGACATTGTTTACTAGGAATCTGAAAAGGAGAAAGGGAGATAAAGAGCTTGTAACATACTTGATTTTGTCATTTTCAAATTGATTTATTGTGAAAAATTTATGATTCTGTTTCTCAGGATCTGCATAAACTCCATTTGCAATATTGCTAACTAATTTTATTCATTTGACTTGCCATGTTAATTGCAGTCATGCGTCAGTGTGGTTTTGGACTTCCTCTCACCAGAAAATGTTACTGAATGCATCCAGCTGATTGATGAGTTACGACAACTTCCAGAGAACCATAAAGCCAAAGTAGACAGTTTAGAGGTAAATTACACATTAAGGTTGACGTGTTTCTTCTCCACACCTGTCCATGTGATGAATATGGCTTTACTTCTGTTGCAAAAACCAGGTGAAGAAAATGGCATTGCACAGTATTAGTAGAGCAGTCAAAGAAATTCGTGAGCTTACATGCGCAGAGTAAATCCTCATTGAAATACATGAATTCAGGTCTTTTTATTGTCTTTTATCAGATTGGCGATCATGAAAGAATTCAAGATATCCACACCATTTCATGATTGCTGTGTTACTTTGTGCATGAAATTTATCAAGTTTCAATGGTGTGAATGAGATGCAGTGTCATTATATATTTAAAACAAACATCATCTAGAATGGGAAACATAGCTTGAATATATGTTTAGGAGAATGAAAAAGAGCCTGAATTTGCATGAATAACTATGTTTGTTGCTAATACGTGGGACACCCTTTTATAGAGACATGATATCAAAATTCTTGGGACAGACAAGAATTACGGAATCATGAAACTTCTATATGATAAGCAATCAAAATATTCCGTGTGAGTGGTGTCATTATCGACCTATATTTGAATCCCTTTACACCTACAATGGAAGGTTTTAACTATGGCATAGTGGCTCTGCTTTCATTTTCTAGTGAAGTTCAAAAAGAAAAAAAAAGAATCACTAGCTACATTAGCTACATGCATTAAGAGAAAATGATCAACGTAATATATTGAAGGAGTTTTCGTGAAAATGTTGTTGTGGCATCCAAAGAACTTAATGTTGTCCTGGTTGGGATCTTTGTTGCATCCAGTGTCAAACCAAAAGAAAGAGGTGCTGCCAAACCAACACTGCTTTCTCCAAATCAAACAAATCTGGTGATCCATTCTCAATAAAAACACGGGGTGTCAGTTTTGCTCCTAGCTTTGTCCCATGCAATTATTTCCACCCCTTTTCTTAAACTTCCGGATGGACAGCTGATGTACTGCATCTTACACCAAAAGTCTTCCCAGAAAACCAAATTGATGAGCTTTTATCTTCTATATACTTTTATGTTGACTGACGAGTGCCAATCATGTTTTCTGTGTGTTTGTAAGCATGATAGTGTATCTTCTAACACATACTGAATTATATGTGATGATGTTCTGTGGATATATTCTGAACATGTTATAGCTAGTCTTAGTTATTTGCTTCAAATGGATGTTGAGTTTTTAGTTAGCATGCGTTGCAATACTTTCCTGTCCAGGCAATTTATACATGCTACATGATCCAGGGCCAGCATGGATCTCAACGACTAACTGCAAGGACTAAAAATGGATAGATAATCATAGCAGGGAAGGATCTGACATGGTGGCATTTGAGCTTCTGCTGTTATTTCTAGATGATTGTGCAGGGTATTTTGGTTTCTGCATCAGCATGTTTTTTTGCATCCAGAAATTTTGATAGATTCCTCCTCCTTGGTCATTAAAAAGTTAATTTTATCTCATGGTGCAAAACACCAATTTTTCAGCAACAGCAACAGCTTGTACATGTGTTCATTAAGAATAGCATTTTTTTTCTCCTTGCTGCAACTGCATGTATATATGATAGATCCATTTAGCTTTATATGATGATTAATCCATTTGTTTTTAATAATGATTGATCCTTTCGGGTTTTTTATACAACGTTGAGACAGTTTCTGCGGTCATACTATTATAAATTGACCCCCTATTTTTTTGAAAAATTAGAAAAAAAATCAAAAAAATATATCCAAGAATATTTTCTTTTCGTCTTCCCATTTTTTCTTTTCTCGGTATTTGGATATCCAAGAATCACAATAACTTCACCAAGCTTCAGCAGCAATTCCCAGCAGCAACAGTAGTGTCTTCATGCTAGGATCAGTGTTGGATTTCTTAACAATTTCCTCAGCCCCAGTCTGGATCTTCTCCCAAGCTCTAACTGTCAAACCAGTAAATCTTTGGTGACCAGAAAGTTTTGTTCCCAGGTTTTGGTAACAAGAAGATCTTGGGTCTTAAAGAGGAAGAAAATAAAAAAGACAGGAGGAACAAGAAAGGAGACACGGGGGGGCTAGTTGATTTTTAAATGGGGCTGGAGACAAGAATAGAGAGAAAAAGGAAAAAAAAGGAGGAGACAGAGATTAAAAGACGATACAGAGGGAAACACCAGCGAAAAAGAGAGAGAGAGAGGAGGCAAGTTCCGTAGAGGCCAAGGAGCATCATCTTTCCAGATGGTGGTATGTCTCTCTAGGCCTCTTTGCTATGGTTTGTAGCTATAGAAAGAATAAAGATGATAATTGCTTTCGCATGTAAAGGAGCTCCTTTAACCACCAGGATGCATTTCTTCTCTTTGGAACGTTCACTGTTTAGCTATCACAAGGACATGGGCATATGAACATTGTGTTTAAAGCTACGCTTACCAGAGAGTGCATGCGAACAATTTTTTTTTTGTTTTACATCCCTTCGCAGGCTTAGGAGCTGTCTTTTGAAGACAGTATTTCCTTCTGGTCTCTCTTGGAGAGCTTGCCTGTGATTTGCCGTAGGTTATTTTGAAGCGTAAAAATATAATGATAAAGTGTTACAAGTGTACTTCAAAAAAAAAAAATTAACTATTCAACATCGTATACAGATAACTGAAAATAAAAATGATTGTTAATATCCAAGAATTAAAACGATGAAAGATGAAATAAAAAAAATTAATGAATAAAACAAAATTTAAAAAAAAAATTAGATAGAATACCAGTAAACATGGGTGATAAAATTGAAAAAAATCAAGATTATAAATTCTATGAGAAATTAAAAATAAATTAAAATTTGATAAAAGGGCTAAGATTAAAAATAAAAAATCAAAATATTGACACAAATTCACAAAAGAATCCAAAACAAAAATATAAATCAAGAGAGTGAGGATTAAATCTAAAAAAAATTGAAAAAATCAAAATCAAAATATATTATTTTAAAGTTATGCTCAACCCGATAGGCTGACTTGTGACCTAGTGGACCCGGAGCCTATGCTGACCCGAGTTTCAAAAGAAATTGAAATAGAGTATGAAAAACATTTGATGGTTATACTTAATTCAAAAGAAAAAAATCCTCATAAAAAAATTGAACAAAGCTATATATAAAAAAACATCTATGTAACACGTGTTTTTTTCAAAATGAATAGAAAATCCCATAGAAATTGTAAAAAATAGGAAAAAAACATTTAAGGATGAAACCGAAAAAAATGATCTCATAAAAGGGGCAAATCAAGCAAATATGAATGAATCTTTTAAACTCAAGTGAATCTCTCAGAGCTGCAAACGGTTAAATTCCACACTTGGACTTAACTAAAAACCTCAATATAAAATAAATTTAATATTAAAGGGTGAGATCAATTAATTTAATTTAAAAAATACTTTTAAAAAAAGTAAAATCTAACAAATAGCATAAAAAATCAAGGCAACTTGAAGATTTTGAATGGTTACCGAGTTTGAAGATTTTGAATCTACAAGTGTTTGGTATTGTGGTAGCTTTTGTGGTTGTGATTTGAAAAAAGTTGTTTTATAAAAAATATTTTTGGTTGAGGTTGGTTTGGTATTTATATATGTTTGGTTAATACTGTGGTTGAAATTAAGGTTGAATAAAAAGTAATTTAATGTGTTTGGTTAAAAATGCTTTTCAAATTGAGGTTATAAAGTAACTAGAAAAGATATATATTAATATTGATGTTTTTAATTTAAATATTGTAGATTTAACTACTACTATTACATCATTAAATAAATAATACTTTATATCAAGTATTTTTTTTTATTGTTTCATTAACCTATCTACAATTCCATCACGTATGAAATTCATCCGATAAGAACTACAGTTTCCATAGTTTTTTAATCGTGCAATAAAATCAGGTAAAATATCATCAAAAACAATTGCGATCTCTTTCTAATTTATGTAGTATTATTGAATAATATTTAATACTAATTCTTTTTAGTAAAACATAATTAAAAAAAATTAATTTTTTATACGGGGTCTGACATAGTCCAACCGAACCCGATCCAGCCATGAATAGTTAAAGATGTTCTCAACTGTTCTGCAGAATGAAATAATCCACTCTCTCTGTACTTTAAGTAAACAGTGCAGAGTAAATTAATTCACGCAATGTTCACTTCTCTCCTCTTCCCAATCTCCAGCCAGCGCCGCTAAGCAACCTCGAACATAACCATCTTTCTCTCTATCTCTTGGCTTGGAAATAGCTACCAAAGAAGGATAGGAATCTTCTGGTTTCTCGATCGAATGAAATAACGTATCAAAAGGCCAACCTTATGGATCCAACGAAGAGCCATCAAAAGCGAAGGAACCCCCACCAAGTTCTCAACCAATCCATTCTTTGGGATCAATCTGCACTGCACACTTCAAGGAGTGAACAGTGCAGTGCAGAGTGAATTAACAGGGAGAAGCAGATTGTTTCTGCTTTCAGGTAACCTGTGGTGGAAACGTAAATGACAGTGGGTTCCATGCATGGTAAACAATGTTTTTTTATTTTACTAATTTTGCTTCAAACGCAGACGCAACCTCCTAAACAAACGGTCTCACCTATCAAAAACTATCACAGTAAGAGCGTGTTTGGCAGTGTAGTTACGGGTGCTTTTCAAATAACTTTTCGTGCCAAAATATATACCAATGATGTTTTTTTATTTTTTAAAAATCATTTTTGATATCAGCACATCAAAACGATCCAAAATATACAAACCATATTAAATTTTAATAAAAAAAAATTAAATTAAATTTTTTAGAAACACAATCGCAATCACATTCCAAAACATTTCCTAAAAATAGAAGATGAAAGAAAAAAAAAGATGGGAAATAATCACCGCCATGACAGCTGCGGTTGCCTCCCCCATCAAATAATCACCGTCATGAAGTGGGTTTATGTGGGATATGCGGGTTTGAAGGAACCTGGAAGGGAGAAAGAAATTGTTTAGGGTTTGTTTTTTATTTAGAAAGTACAGGATTTCTTCAACCTTGCAGATTTGGAGACAGATTGCTTGCAACTTGTTCAGAAAATTAAGCTCTGAATATTATAGAAAAAACCACTCCCTCAAGATGTCCTAAACTTTCTTTATTGATTTATTTTTCAATATCGGTTTTCCTTACCGTAAATAAATTAATTGTAGCTTTTTCTTATTATCTTTTCCAAGACATTAATTTTAATTTTCTTAAAATATATAAATTTCGTGTTTCTAAACACTTATTTAAAGACACATGTCATGTTTCATGCCCGGTAGATTAACAAAATGATATATTTTTTTATTAGAAAATAATCTATAATAATTAAGTTAGAATTTTTTAAAAATAAGAGTTTATCTTAATTTTAATAAATAAATAAATTAAAGGGAACAGTAATATATGTTGTATATATAAATCCTAGATGTGAAAACATGATTAATAAAAATATATATATAAAATAATAAGAATAGCTAGGTGTAAACCGATATGCTAATATACTCTAATATGCTAAAATAAGAAATTAAAGTCCTGTAGGATAGAAATAATGAATTGTAAATAGAATTCAAGTTTAAATTTTATAGATAATATGGAGAGTATTGTCTATAATGATAGACAAAAGAAAAGCCTTCTAAAGCTTTTTTTTTTATATTGATTTACTTGATATTTTTTCTTTTTTTTGTTCATTGTTATAATTCTAATTATTATACAATTCATCATATGAGAGTTTTTCTATTATGAATAGAGACATTTTTTTATCATTTTTAAAAAAGTTGACAAACTGGGTGAATATGTAAAGAATATTCTTTCTTTTCCAGCACTTCGACACGTAGAAAAATTGTCACTGTTTGGGAACACGGTGCAAACCTTGTTTTCAAAAAATTAAATTTTTTTTTGTTAAAAATTAGTTTATTTTGTATTTTGAATCATTTTGATATATTAATTTTAAAAATAATTTTTAAAAAATAAAAAATATTATTTTAATATATTTCAACACAAAATTTTGATAAAAATCCCAAACTTCTTATCTTTTTCAAGAGACTTGAAGCCGTCAACGTACGCTCCACAGGTGATGAAAACATAAATACCGTATGCTAGGAACCTTCAGCTGCCTCTGACAAGGGATTTCAAGTGATTTTACTTCAACCAACTACCTATTAGTTTGTATGCTTCCATCAAACACGGCAGCCGAAAAGCACCAATATCAGTCTATAGTTTTGTAAATTCGAAGTAAAATTGCTTAAGGATATTAATAAAAGAACTCGTTTCTTTATTTTTTTCATTCTTTATCATATTTTTCTCTCATCTTAATTTTACATCCAAAACTTCAAAATGACTTCATCGGGACTTAGAAACACTTAATAATATTTCAAAGAAATTCATAAGAGATTAGGAAAAATTAGAAAATGAGCTCTCCGTTAAACATTGTTACTAATTAATAGCAAGATATGCAAATTAATTAGGTGAGATGAACAATTAAAGTTGATAATTAATGAGATTCTTTAAACAATAAGATCTCCATTATAATTGTTGAAAACTATAGGACCAAATTGTATTTTTTGTTTGAGTAGTTTACATTTGTTAGAGAATAATATAAATCATATCTTGGAATCTCATTTAACAGCTTAAGTTTTTGGATTGAAATAGTTCTTTAACATGGTATCAGAGTCTTGATAATCAAGCGATCATGAGTTCGAATTTCATCATCTCTATTTATTTTATAAAAATTAAGCATAAGATAATATAAGTTTGTATAAATTTCAAGTTTAAATAGTTTTTATTTGAAGAGATATGTTAAAAAATATTATAAATTATTTATTAAAATCTCATCTAACGGTTTAAGTTTTAGATTCAAAATTAAACGTAACAAAAATGAATTTTTATTTTTTAGTATAGAGAAGATTTTTTTCGTGCAGCATTGGCGATGTCTCCTTGACTTTTAATTCCAGTAATTTCCCTGTGGTTTCATTCGTAAAAGGTAGCAAGGAAGGGGAAAAGGAAAGAGTGGTTGAGTGAGCGGACTTGCTGGCGGGGGACTTTCTTTTCACCTAATTAATTTGCATATCAGACTGAGGAAATATTGTCATATATATATATATATATATATATATATATTGGAATTCTGTTGAGTTTTCTCTTTTCGGTTTCATTTGGTGAAATCTGAAAATAACTCAATTTCAACAAGTTTTTACTGTTGTGAATTTCATCATCTATTTTTATTTAATCCACAGATGGTGTAAGAAAGTTCAAGATTTATTACACCAATAAAACAACAAATCTGATAAAAATATCAAACCAGAAATATCATTTTTTTAGAAGATGTTCAAAAATATGGTAGCGTTTATTTTTTAAAATGCATTTTGCTCTGGAATGTATTAAAATAAAATATTTTTAATATTAGCACATTAAAATAATATAAAAACAAAAAAAAATAATTTTTTTAAAATAAAACACTTTTAAAATACAAAATCAAATAAACTCTTTATATTACAGAGTTTATTTGAAATAAAACACTTTTAAATAATACCGAAACTTGTATTTGGAACTTATACTTTGATTCTTACAGATTTTTTTAAATGTTTCATCATTTCCATTATTGATTTTTTGAAGAAAAAATCTAGACATTAATCCTTTATTTTTTTTCAATTCTCACTCTAATTTTTCTGTCAAACTGGAACTCATTATAATTTGAGGTGTTATGGTAATTTTTGTTTTATAAAATATTTTT
>Ga0325402_1001349_pt1 | contig 19843 bp, 25 predicted proteins | sample PopdelMetagenome_22_FD_207212 | JGI IMG/M metagenome (GOLD analysis project Ga0325402, IMG submission 207212) | Populus deltoides microbial communities from Bellville, Georgia, United States - Xylem-PdKOR-R3 | ecosystem: Host-associated > Plants > Phyllosphere > Stem > Wood/Secondary xylem...
ATATTCTAATTTATTTTATCATGTTATAATTTTAGATCTTGATTTTCAGGTTTTGATGTCAATGGTATTACGGAATCAAAGTGCAATGTTCTTGTCATCTTGATGTGCTTTTTGATTGAGATGATGTACACAATGAAGATTTATATTTTTTGCATGAAGAATTTTATTTTTTATGGCAATGTTATTTGTTATTTTTTTTAAGCCCTTTTGAAGGCAATGCTTTGTAATTTTAATTTTAATTTGATGTGTGTGTTATTTTAACTTTGATGCATGAGGAGTCCAATCTCCAAAACATAAGTATTAGAAAGACTTGCAACATATTAAACATAATATTAGCACTAATAATTTAATATAAATAAATATTTGGTGACAAAAAATATTAAATATATTATAGAATTTTGTAATAAAATTAGATAATATTTACATTAATTACAAGCCCATCAGAAAACCATTAAAAGGCCCAAAAAAGCCCAAAAATAATAATACAGGTTTTCTGTTAAAAAACCAAACCGAACATACCGAACCGAAACCGGTCGGTTTGAACCTGTTTCAGTTCGGTTCCGGTTTGAATTTTTAAGTTTTTCAAAATTTGATTTTGGTTATTTTTTAGATAAAAACCGAACCGAACCGAATTTGCTCACCCCTATTTGCAAGTGCATTTAATGCACTTAACGTCCACCAAATTTGCCAAACCGTGCACGAAACTGATCACCAGACATCCCTCTACATCTGGGTATGGTCGTCACCGGTTCACTAGCACACAAACGAACGTGGCACCACTCCAAAGAAGCCATCTCAGGCAGCTTGCAGCTGCAGATTGACAGTGCACCATGCCTACTTTGAGCCAACGGTTGGGATCCTTCTCAATCGAATCAAGGGTTGGAATTTATTCCTATGTGAAGACAAGATTACCCTCTTCCACCGCCTATAAATAGAGGCTCCTTTAGTGACCTGGGGGAGAATACAATCGAACGCAAAGTTGGCTGAAAACTAGCCTTCCTTGCTCAGTTTTCCTGCAACCAGCCCTTTCTCTTCTTTTTCTCTCCGCCGTGGCCTTCAACCACCACCACCATCATCACCTGTCTTTTCACCATCATCCCCACCTCAAGTAGCCATCAAACCATCACACATGGTGGTTGCACCATTTCGCTCTCTCCTCTGTAAAAATCTTCTTCTTTGCCACCGTGAACCCGGCAGCAGCAGCCCCAACATCGGCAGCAACAACCACCTCACCCAAAAGCTTTTGCTTTTCCCAAAGGCAGCCATGACAATATCTCTCTTCTCAGCCACTCCAACAGTTCCAGCCATGAGCTTTCCTTCTCCTTTGTAGGACTCTACTCCTTCTTCTTCCAGCTATGACCAGAGCAAGCCACCGGCCTCACCACCTCCAGTTGCACCTTGCGCCACCAGCCAGCTCCCTCCACGCTAGGTAAGCTTCCCTCCTCTCTTCTTCTTCTTCCTCCCTTTTCTGTTATATTGCATGTGAACAGTGCAATGTGAATTAATTCATGTTACACTATTGCGTGCAACTTAGTCACTAAGCTATGCCAGTGACTAATTGCTTTAGGCTGGACTTGTTCTGGCCCAGCCTAGTTGGCTGGGCCAGGTCTAGCCCATCCCTAAAATTAAAAGAAGAAGAATCTTGTGGGCCGAGTTCGGCCCAACATTTTTGGGCCAATATTAGCCACTATTTTTTGGACTGAGCTCGGCCCAGCTATCTGGGAAGGCCCAGTCCACATATGTTGTAATATATTAATAACATATTATCTATTATTATTATATTTTAAAAAAAAAACAACAAAAAAATTCAAAAATTTTCAAAGGGGCACTTTAAAATATTTGTGATTTTCTCAAATATTTTTCTACCAATTTTGCTTAATATTGGGTTGTATACTTACATTGTAAGATACAAGTCCGGTATTAAAATACCCAGTTTTCTCCGAAATATTTTCAAAAAAAACAAAAAAATCTCAAAAAACTTTTAAATCAATTTCTCTCTTTTAAAAAAAATTATTTTCATGCATACGGCCAAATCCTAAAAATTTTCCAAGCATATTTTCATTAAAAGATTACATCTTTCTCATGTTTTGAAAATAAAAAATGGATATCGTAACCAGTTTTTGATTATCTATTAGGATTTGGCCAACATGTCAAAAATCTTTTCCCGATTCTTTTTTTAAGGATTTAGATGTAGACTTTAATATTTGTGGGGTGTAAAATTACACGATAAAGTACACCCTCAAGTATTAAAGATACAAGGTGTAAATAGATGTAATGCTAAATTTCAGACTTTAGAACGGTTAGGATTTAACCCGATAAGGTAGAGACTCTCTCATGAAGAGAGATCTACCTTGAGCCTTAGAAAAGACCAACGAATAGAAACCTGACTTGGAAAAAAACAATCAAACAACAATGCAGCTTACCTTAGGTAGGGTGCACTGGGGTGATGCGTCTTCCCCTTGCACAACCAGTCCCTTACCCAAGACTCTCGCAAACCATAGGTTCCTAGTGACCATAATACTAGGTGGCGACTCCTAAACATTAATCATAATTTTATGATTAAATCCAAAAACCCTTCCCAACACACAACACCCCTCATCAGGAGGCACGACACGAGCCTCCGCCATCACCAGATGACGTCGCGCCTCCCGCAATAGGATGGCGACTCCGCTGGGGACATCTTGTTTGGTCGGACTAAGCTTTGCTTGTTTAATTGCTTGCCTTTTTGTTAGTCTTTAATTTTAGCTTGCATTTTACTGTATTAGCATGTAATTTTGTGAATAAACCCAATTCTAGGTTAGGTGGGGAGTAGCAGTCTGCCTCATGACTTTCAGTTAGGGTTCAGATTCGTGAAACATCTAACTATGAGCTGAGTGTTTACTCGGTGATGGCGGTCACACAGTGCCCCAACTATCCCTTGTAAACCCCCATACTGCCTTCATGAAAGGTAGTCACTGGGTAGTTCATAGACCTTTTGAGATTAGTTAGAAAACATATCCCTCATATAATAACCTAGAACTTGTTTAAACTCTGTAGGATTTTTTTTGAGCTAAGACCATGACTTCCATTACCTTTTCGGAATACGGGGAAAGATCTGAGATAATGCAATTAGTCGAAGGGGATTGCTTAAGAACCAAAGTTGAAGAATTACCACACATAACCAAAGTGCACTGCTCCATAGACAGAATAAAGAAGTTGGCCCCGATTGTGGGATATATAGATGAGAATCTGTTTGAGAAAAGGTATGGAAGGATCACTCATCTAGTAAGAATTCATGTTCAGATTTCAGCAATCAAAGCCTTGATACATTTCTAGGATCCGAGCTATAGGTGTTTCACCTTCGGGGATGTTGATATGATCCCTACTTTTAAAGAATATGCCCAGATATTGAGTTTCCCGAATGACCCTTACAAAGTGTACTTCAGGCAAAGAATTGAGAGTACAGCTGCAGCAGTTGCAAAACTTCTACATTTGGACCAAGTTGATCGATACATGACATCCAATTGAGGGTTCAAATGGAAAATGATAGAGAGTAAATTGAAGACTGATAAAGAAAAAGGGAAGTTAGGTGAAGAAAGATATCAGATAATTGTTTTGGCCATCTTTAGGCTGGTCCTGTTTCCTTCGGAAGCTGCTGGAATTATTAGCATTGAAGCTGCAAACGCTTTCCTAGAATTTGAACAAACAAAGAATAACCCTGCTTCAGCTATCATAGCTGAAACCTTCCTATCTCTAAATCATTGCATACTGCATGGGAAAGGGGTGATGTGATGCTGTATTCCTCTCTTATTCATGTGGATAGTTAGTCATTTGGAAACTTCAAAAGAAGTCTTTAATAATTTTTAGTGGTTTAACATGAGGCCTCTTGAGTTGGTGCTGACTAAAGAATGGAGTGATTTGGATGAAAAGGCATGGGTAAGGAAATACCAAGCACTTCCCCCAAAGTAATTTTAGATGGAGAGCTCCTTGGGTAAGCGATTCATTTTACCTTATGGGTTGTGGCGACAAAGCATGGGTTCCATTGATTGGCTTAACTGGATATATCAGTTACTCATCCTCATTGGTGGCCAGACAGTTTGGAGGAGTACAATACGTGCCAAGAACTAGGGAGTTAGCCGAGTACACCGGTCTGTTTAAAGAAGCTAGCTCTTTGGATATGTTAGATGCCATCAGAAATGATTGGAACCAGCCTGTTTTGGTCTATAAGGAAGAGCATCAAAAAGAGTTCTCAGTCAGCCCTGCATATTCAATATGAAGGAGTGGCAGCTCATCTAAGATACTTCAAAAGGCAAAAGAGCAAAGAAGAGCCCAAAATAAGCCATCTGTGACATTGGAGCTCAAAAGAAAAAGGGTCAACAATGATGAAGATCTCCAAAAAGAGTTGGATAAGCTGAGAATTGAGCTCAGCAATAGCAAAAATCATCAGAAATTCCTAGAAAACCAACTTCTGAAAGAAGAAGAGATGAAGGCCTCACTAGATCAGCAATTGAAGGAAAGAGATGAGCAAATTGTTAAGTTAAAGAAGAACCAGCATGAAGCAAAAAAGCAACTGAAGGAGGGGAAAGCCAAGTATGACGAGCTGGTAAATAAGCATGTAATGGTGGAGCAGGAATTGGTGACTCTAAAAAGGGCCTCAGAAAGTAGAAAGTCTGCTAACAAAGAGACAATAGCTTCTCTGAAGAAAGAAAGGGACCAGTATAAATTAAAATAGGAAGCTGGAAAAGAGAAGAACAAATTAGCTGATCTCACCATTAAAGAAGAAAGAAGCTTAAGAACTCAATATCAGATGCAGGCTAAACATGAGAGAGAAGCAAGGAGGGTAGCTAAGTCAGACATGAAGGAATACCTGGACAAAATAAATGGTATGAGAAACTGAGTTTTTGTGATACAAGCCGAGTTTGAGTCCCGAGAGGAAGAAGCAAAGAAGATGCAAGAACAGTTTGAGGAATGGCAAGACTATATCAGCAATCTCGATGTATAACTAAACACTAAGGTGGTCGAGCTTGATATAGAGAAGGAGGAATTGCAAAGGGCCAGAAAACAGATTCAACAGTTGGAAAAGATGGTTCAAATCTTGGAGAAAAACAATGAATCATTAGCTCCCAGTAATGGAACATTGCTTCAAGATAACACCTTGTTCCATTATAAGATTAAACAAACTGACAGACTAATTAACATGGTGGCTCGAAAGGCAAATGAGCTACGAGTGAAGGCTTCCAGGATTGGCAACAGCCGTCATAGATATGAGGAGTACTTGAATGAAGTTTCCTCTTTCATCAGGAATGTAGCCAATAGAGGAATAACATTTGAATAAAGACACTTTGTATGAACCATTTGTATAGGCCTAAGCCTACTTTTGAACTTTTATGATGTGTATGGAATTCAATCAATCAAAGGACTTGGGTAAAACCTCATTGAGTATATCAAACTTCATATTCTACTTGAATTTGATAAAGGAAGTTATGGATTAGCTCTTTAATCCATATACATGCATCTTTTTCATTTTGAATTCATATTCATACATTCATTCATTATAACACACATGCATACGCTAGGTCAAAATATAGATCTCCAAAGAGTCTATAACACTCGACTCTGAGAAAGGAATATGGAAGACGAAGAGCGTGCTTACCGTGAAGCTCATTTCCAAGAAGAGTTGGATTCTCTAAAGGTTAGTGTGGCTCGCCTCACCAGCTTACTCGAGTAAGCACTAAGGAATACCTCTGGTGAAAGCCCTTCCACTAAACCTGCCACTTTCCCAGCAAATCAACCTGAAGAAATAACAGGAGAACAAGCATAGGAGCCCCGGCACAATCCAGCATTTATGCAGTCAACAACACCAGTACCAACACCTACAGTCGCAAATGTAGTTGCTAATGAGTCTCACAAAACCAAGCCATTTGATGACATTGATCAAGACAAGATGGCAGCATTAGAGGCTAGGATTAGGGCCATTGAAGGAGTAGACTTATACGACCTAGTACGAGCTGCAGAAATGTGTCTAGTCCCTAATATGGTGGTACCAAAGAAATTTCGAGTTCCTGAATTTATCAAATATATCAGAACTCAATGCCCTATTATCCATCTCAAATCTTATTGCAATAAAATGGCAGAAGTAGTGCACGATGAGAAGCTACTGATGCACTTCTTCCAAGACAGCTTGAGTGGAGCAGCGTTGAGTTGGTATATAAGATTAGATAATACCAGGATTCATGCATAGAAGGATCTTGTAGATGCTTTCATCAAGCAATACAAATACAACATGGATATTGCTCCAGATAGAACCAGTCTATCTAATCTGGAGAAAAGAGACAAAGAGAGTATAAGGGAGTATGCCCAAAGATGGAGAGATTTGGCAGCGCAAGTACATCCCCCTCTCCTAGAAAAGGAAATGGTTGCTCTGTTTGCTAAGAAGCTAAAAGCGTCATACTACGAACACGTGATGGGTAGTTCGGCTCATTGATTCACTGAGGCTGTGGCAATAGCAGAACGAATAGAGCAAGGGGTAAAGAGCGGGAGAATCTCTACACCCATGGAAGAAAAGGGTTCTGGAGTAAAGAAGAGGGAGATTGATCATGTCGAAAGTAGTTATAAAAGCAAAAAAGGCCAATTCCAAAGATATAACACTCCATCCCTTTCATCCCAAATCGCCAACACCAATTTCAACTTCCCGATCCCAGTTAGAAAACCTGAACCCCAAAACCACCAAGTAAAAAACCAAGATGAAAGTTTTCCCAAAAAGAACTACCAAAGAACCCAAGAACAATTGCCTTCATTGTCGTTACCCCTGAATGAAATGTGCCAAAAGCTACTAAGTATCGGACAAGTAGCCCCTGTACCTTTAGCACCCCTACAACCGCCTTACCCTAGCTGGTATAAGTCAGATCTTACCCACGAATACCACGCTGGTGTAGCTGGGCATATCATCCATACTTGCAACGCTTTTAAGAGAAAGCTTCTACAATTGATCAAAGCAGGATTGATAACATTTGAAGATGCCCCTAATGTGAATACGAACCCTCTACCCAATCATGCTTCAGGTAGTGGGTCTGTAAACATGTTAGAAATAAAACACTCAAAAAGCTTGAAGGCATCAATGGATAGGATCTACCAAATGATGGTAGATGCAAGGTACAAAGAGCATAGCGAGATGTGTTGTGAACATCATAATATAGAAGGCCATGTAATTAGCCAGTGTGAGGGTTTTCACAAAAAGTGATGCAAATGATGAGTCGTGGATTGCTACGAATCAAGAAAGCAACAGGTGAGGAGGTGTCCATGATGGAGGCACCAAAAAAAGAGGTATGTCGAATACAATTCATTATAGGGAAGCCACCCAAACTGGTCTTATCTAAACCAGTAGTGGCGTATCAAGGGAATTACAATGCCTTACCTCATGACTATGGGTGTTCCTTTAAAAGCACTCAGCAGCCGCCTGTTTTTCAAGCAGAAATTAGAGGATTAACCCGTAGCGACAGATGTTTCACTCTAGAAGAACTGGAAAAACAAAGAAAAGCTAAGGGTAAAGAGGGGGTTGACGTGACCGAGGAAATAAATAAACTTGTCACGAAAGAGGAAACCAATGAATTCTTGAAGCTGATGAAACATAGTGAATATAGTGTTGTTGAACAGCTCAAGAAAACTCCAGCAAGAATATCATTGTTGTCTTTGATTCTAAGCTCTGAGCCACACAGGAAGGCTCTATAGAAGGTATTGAATGAGGCATACGTTCCTCAGGACATCAATCAAGAAGCTATGGAACATTTGGTGGGAAGAATCCAAGCCTCGAATTATATATACTTCACTAAAGATGAATCGGGTCCCAATGGTACTGGGCAAAACAAGCCACTATACATTACAGTGCGGTGTAAGGATATTCTAATCGGAAAAGTACTCGTCGATAATGGTTCTGCACTGAACGTACTACCAAGGCATATGTTGAAAGAAATGCCTATCGATGAGTCATATATGAAACCTAGCACATTGATGGTGAGAGCATATGATGGTTCGCCAAGACAAATAATTGGAACCTTAGAAGTGGAGCTATATGTAGGGCCGCAGATGTTCCTGATAACATTACAAGTAATGGACATTCACCCATCTTACAGTATATTATTAGGAAGGCCATGGATTCATGCAGCTGGAGCAGTGGCTTCTTCACTACACCAGTGTTTAAAATATATTGTGAGTGGAATGTTGATAACTGTCAAAGCTGAAGAGACAGTTTCCATGATAAAAAATATAGTCTACCCTTCATTGAAGCGAAAGATTATAGAGATGGGGATATTCATGCATTTGAAATTGTGAATACGGAATGGGTTCCTGAAGGTGCAGTGCTGAGAAAGCCCAAAATCCCTGAAGCAGCAAAAATGGCTGCTAGATGCTTTCTAAAGAATGCGGCTCCTTTCCAATATAATCCTAAGACTGGACCGATCAAGCTAAAGAGTGTGGATCAAAGATTTGGGCTTGGATATAAGCCCAAGAAAGATGACTACAAACGGGTTGCCCAGATTAGAAAGGAGGCAACAGTGGCAAGGATTGAAAGAAGAGAGCCAGAAGAAGAAGAATTTGTCATCCCACTGCTCCAAGTATCTTTCCCAAAGGCTATAGAAGTGATTAGATCCAGCATCGTAGATCTCCACATCAGTACCCTGGAGAGCGAAGAAGGAAAGCAGATAGAGGAAGCGGATCTCGAAGTGAAGGATGAAGTTCTACCATAGTTTTCCATTCACACTATTGACGAACCCCCTGCAAGATTTTTTGTGCGAAGATTGGCTGAAGGAGAGGTGTACCAGAATTGGAAGATGGAGATTGCCCCTATTGTGTTTAAAAAGTAATTGCTCTTGTTTGATCATGTTTGGATTTGTTTTGCTTTGTTTTGACTTGTGCTGATCTTGTTTAGCTCATGATACCGCAAGATTTTCTATGTTAACCGAGCACTTTTGTTTTAATGAGATCATGCATTTTCTTTGTGTCCAATGTGTCTTCATCCTCTTATCCTCTCACAAATCACACTTACACGAGCACACCTTACACTTTCAGGAATCCTGAAAGTTCCATCGGTTCACAAAACCACTACACTAAGAATAATTGGCCAAAATTTTATAATATGGTTGCAATGGGCGATGAAGAATGGGAGGAAGAAGATATAAAAAAATTTATTAGGTTGGTAGAAAACTCTGAAAAGTCCTGGGAACCTGTTAGTGAGAAACTAGAAGTCATCAACTTGGGAAATGAGCAAGAAAAGAAGGAACTAAAGATTGGCACCCTTGTTACAACTAAAGAAAGAAATATACTAGTCTCTCTTTTACATGAATATACAGATGTTTTTGCTTGGACTTATGCAGATATGCCCGGTCTAGATACTAACATAGTAGTACATAAAATTTCCTTAATAGAAGGAAGCAAACTAGTTAAGCAGAAAACCAAGCGAATACGCCCGGACATGTTGCTCAAGGTAAAGGCTAAGATTCAAAAATAATGGGATGCAGGATTTCTAGATGTGGTCCAATATCCTCAATGGGTAGCTAATGTAGTTATAGTCCCAAAAAAAGATGGCAAGATCCGGGTGTGTGTGGACTATAGAGATTTGAATAAGGCGAGCCTAAAAGATGATTTTCCTTTACCTCACATAGACATTCTACTTGATAATGCTGCAAGAAATGCCACATGTTCTTTTATGGATGGGTTCTCTGGTTATAACCAGATAAGAATGGCGAAAGAAGACAAAGAGAAGACCACCTTTGTCACACCTTGGGGAACGTTCTGCTATAAAGTAATGCCATTCGGATTGAAGAATCTTGGAGCCACATATCAAAGGGATTGGGTTACGCTATTCCATGATATGATACACCGAGAAGTGGAGGTTTATGTGGATGATATTCTTGCAAAATCAAAGAAGGAAGAAGATCATGTGCAAGTATTAAGAAGACTATTTGAAAGGCTGCAAAAGTACCAGCTAAAGTTGAACCCTGGAAAATGCTCATTCGGGGTAAAAACAGGAAAATTGTTGGGCTTTATAGTAAGTGATCGAGGAATAGAAATTGATCCTGATAAAGCCAAAGTTATTCAAGAGATGCCTGAACCTAAGACAGAAAAGGAAGTAAAAAGTTTCCTTGGGCGCCTAAATTACATAGCTCGGTTTATATCTCAGCTAACAGTGACCTGTGAGCTAATTTTTCGCTTGCTTAGGAAGAAAATCTTGGAGTATGGGACAATGACTGTCAGGAAGCCTTTGATAAAATAAAGAGGTATTTGCAAAATCCACCGCTGCTAGTACCTCCAACATCAGGGAGGCCTTTGATCTTGTATTTGATAGTAACAGAAACAGCTATAGGCTGTGTATTGGGACAACATGATGAATCAAGAAGGAAAGAGCAAGCTATTTACTACTTAAGTAAAAAATTCAATGACTGTGAGTCAAGATACACAACAATTGAAAGGTTGTGTTATGCCTTGGTTTGAAGTGCAAAAAGACTCGGGCAGTATATGTTGTACTACACAACCTGGTTGATTTCAAAATTAGTTCTGCTCAAGTATATCTGTGAAAAACCTTACCTGTCAAGTAGAATAGCAAGGTGGCAAGTGTTGTTGGCAGAATATAACATTATCTTTATAACAAAAAAAAAGCTGTAAAAGGAAGTGTAATCGCCGATCATCTTGCAGATCATGCCATGAAAAACTATGAGCCTCTAAACTTTGACCTCCCAGATGAAGATGTGATAATAATCGAGAATGGAGGCGGGGAAAGCGATACGTGGACCCTTTACTTTGATGGTGCAGTAAATGTATCAGGAAATGGGGCAGAAGTGGTAGTAATTTCCCCAGAAAATAAGCAGTATCCTGTTTCAGCAAGGTTACTGTTTGAATGTACCAATAATACAGCCGAGTATGAAGCCTGCATTATTGGCTTGGAAGCGACTTTAGAACTTAAAGCCAAGAAGCTTGAGGTCTTCGGGGATTCCTTATTAATCATCTACCAAGTCAAAGGTGAGTGGCAAACCAAGGATGAGAAATTGAAGTTGTATCAAAATTATCTTTTGAGGTTAGCCATTGAATTTGAAGAGATTAAATTCACCCACATAAGTAGAGATAAGAATCAGTTTGCTGATGCCCTGGCAACCTTAGCTTTAATGACACAAGTCGATATCAGAAGCAAGATCTAGCCAATAGATATCTAAGTTAAAAGCTTCCAAGCCCATTTTTGCTTAATTGAAGAATCTCCAGATGGGAAACCATGGTATAATGACATCAAGAAGTTTCTCCAACATCGAGAATACCCTCAAGGGATTTACAAGACAAATGAAAATACTTTGAGGAGAATGACCATGAATTTTTACTTAGATGAAGAAATTTTATATATAAGGTCATTTGATGGGACCCTGCTCAGGTGTCTGAATGAAAATGAGATTGAACAAACATTAAAAAAAGTCCATGAGGGAATTTGTGCTACACATACTAATGGGCATACAATGGCAAAGCAAATACAAAGGTCAAGATATTTCTAGTTGACCATGGAGAGAGATTGTATAGACTACGTGAGAAAATGCCACAAGTGTCAGATATATGGTGATAGAATAAATGTGCCTCCAACACCTCTGTTCAATATGATCTCACTTTGGCCTTTTGATATGTGGGGTTTGGATGTTATAGGGCCACTCAACCCTAAAGCAAGCAATGGACATAAATTTATTCTGGTGGCCATCGACTATTTCACCAAATGGGTAGAAGCCAATTCTTACGCCCATGTAACGCAGAAAGTAGTTAAGAGATTCATTGAAAAGGATTTGGTCTATCGTTATGGTTTGCCAGCAAGATTGGTAACTGATAACGCTCAGAATTTCAATGGGAAGCTGATTGACGAACTATGCACCAAGTGGAAGATTAAACACCTCAATTCTTCCCCTTATAGACCAAAGATGAATGGGGCGGTGGAAGCAGCCAATAAGAATCTCAAGAAAATCATCCAAAAAATGGTGGTCACCTACAAGGATTGGCATGAGATGCTCCCATACGCACTTCATGTATACCGCACCACAGTTAGAACTTCTACAAATGCAACCCCATATTCGTTAATATATGGAATGGAGGCAGTTATGCCCTTAGAAGTTGAAATCCCATCACTGTGGATCTTGAAGGATGCAGAACTAGACGAACCAGAATGGGCGAGGTTAAGATTTGAGCAGCTAAACTTGATTGATGAAAGAAGACTAGTAGTTGTTTGTCATCACCAATTATACCAAAGCAGGATAGCAAAGGCTTACAACAAGAAGGTCAAACCAAGGGTGTTTAAGGAGAGGGATTTGGTGTTAAAGAAGAAGGCTTACAACAAGAAGGTCAAACCAAGGGTGTTTAAGGAGAGGGATTTGGTGTTAAAGAAGATCTCACTAACATCAGGAGAAGGTCAAAGTAAGTGGACACCAAACTACAAGGGGCCATATGTGGTGAAAAAGGCTTTTTCTAGAGGGGCCTTAATTTTGACTAATATGGATGGAAAGAATCTACCTAGACTTGTAAACTCAGATGTTGTAAAGAAGTATTATGCCTAATGTATTTTCCTTATCATTCAATAAAATTGAAGTTTGGCCAAGATTTAGTGTGCTTTCCCTAAAAGAAGCTAAATCAATTTTAACTAAAATTATTTTTTATAAAATATTTTTTTTTCAAATCATAATAATTACCGCAATATCAAAAACACTATATATATAATAGTATCACTTGTTATTCTAACCATCAAGTGCTCCATGTATATTTTATTAAAAAAAAGTAATTTTAAATAAATATTTCAAAAATTAAACAATACTTAATAGTTAATTGGTCCATGTATATTTCTCTGTTATGATCTCTGAGCAAAACTCAATGTATGATTGATTTCTGCCAACACATGCCAAGTCTACTTGAAAATTTCCAAACGAGAATTGGATTTTTCTTTCTTATTGCTGGCAGCCTGGCACCTTCCTAGCAAAAGTCTTGGGCAGTGCCTCCTAAGTCAGAAATGAAACATCGAAGAATTTTTAAATGTTATGGTTTTTTCAGCTACATTGTGATTTATGGGAAATTTCCTGTGATGTTTAATGAATTTTCTTGGAATTTCTTCCCTCCCTCTCCGACTCCAATATGGTAAATGTCCTGTGATTTAATAGAAATAATTGTGTTTAATAATTATTTCTATTAAATAAAACAAAATGATATAAAAAACAAAATGACGGTGGACAAATAATGCATCTAGATGTGAACAAAAGATTCTTCTAAGGTAAGCCTAGTTATGTGGCCCGCGCTATACTGCGGGTTCACCTTTTATTTTTATTAAAAATTTGGGTTCTGGTGCGGCACGACCCATCGCTATTTTGGATTATGCATATTGCCGGACTCAAGGCTATTTGGGTCTTACATTGGTAGCATTAAAGTCTATTTTGGGTCTTGTGCTGCCAATGACCCAAGGTTATTTTGGATGCTGCAGCCTACGGGACCTAAAGATAGTTGGGTTTTGGCACAGCCCAAGCACCACGTGTGCGCTTGTTTTGCCAGCACACAGGCAGGCAATCCAAGCGCCACATATGTGCTTGGTCTGCCCAACACACAGGCTAGGCAGACCGAGCGCTAGGTGACCAAGGTCGGGGGCATGGCCAGCGGGTGTGGCCTGCCCAGCGCCAGGTGTCCGCAACCCCAATGGACGCGCCACCAACTTGGCGCTTGGGTCCTGCATGCTACAGCCTCTCCACATGCCCCCACCAAATAGTCCAAGGCTATTTTGGGTCCTATTTTTAATCATTCTTCAAAAAATATATGGTGTCTCTTTCATGGTATTAATATTTTTTTTCAATTTACTACTGATAATAATAACACTAATAATAATTTATAATTCTACCGTCCAAATCAAATCTATTATTGTTTTTAATAATAATAATAATAATAATAATATTTATGATATTAATAATACTATTTTTAATTTTAATACTTCTAATTATAATAAAAAAAATATTTATAGTACACATAATACTATTTTTAAATTTAATACTTTTAATTATAATAAAAAACATTAATATTTATCATACAAATAATAATATTTTTTAGATGAATTTTTAGAATTATAATAAAAATAATAATAGTTGGCACCTGCCACCGCAAGCTAGCGCCACGTGCGCGATTGGACAACCCAGCACTCAGGCAGGCAGCCCAAGCGCCACGTGCGCGATTGGTTTGCCCAGCACTCGGGCAAGCAGCCCAAGCGCCATGTGTGCACTTAGTCAGCCCAGCACTCAGGCAGGCAGCCCAAGCATCACGTGTCCCCACGTAGTAATTTTTAATTTTACATTTCAATTCAAATCTATGGTTGTTCTTCAATATTAATAATATATTTTTTCTAATCTAGTAATTATTTTATTAATAATATTAATTATTATAAAAATAATAATATTTATAACACTAAAGATAATAATATTAATTATTATAAAAATAATAACATGGAGTTGGTCATGGTCGCGTCCAGGTTCAACATGGACGTGGGCGCGTCCAGACCCGACATGGGGTTAGACGCGAACACGTCCAGGTCCAACGTGGGGTTGGGCGCATGTAAAAATATTGATATTTATAACACAAAAGATAATATTTTTAATATTAATACTTTTGATTATAGTAAAAATAATAATATTCATAAAACAAATAATACTGTTTTTAATTCCAAGAATATTGATAACACAAATAATAATTTTTTAATATTAAAATTTGAATTATTATAAAAATAATAATATTATAACACAAATAATAATTTCTTTGATATGAATACTTTGAATTATAAGAAAAATAATAATATTTACAATGCAAATTATAATATTTTTTTATATTAATATGTATAATTATTGAATAATTTGAATAATACTACGTTGTGGGCTCACTTTTATTTGTATAAAAAATACCATAAAATTTTATAATAGAAATAATAATATGTTTTCAATATTAATAATAATATTTTCTTTCAAATTTAATAATTTTTTTATTAATAATATTAATAAAAATAAAAATAAAAATAAGAATATTACAAAAACAAATAATAATATTTAGAATCCAAGGACTCAGGAACCTTGAGTCTTGATGAAGGACCCAAACCACGTGTGTGCTGGGCTGTGCCCAACACTGAGGCAGGAGCTCAAGCGCCACATGTCCCCACGTGGTGTTTCTTCGATTGTAATAACAGTTTTTAAAAATTTATTAATGTTGATAATGATGATAATAATAATAGTAGTAGTAATTTTAAATTTTACCTTTCAAATCAAATCCATGGTTGTTTTTCAATACTAAGAATACTTTTTTTTCTAATTTAGTAATTATTTGATTAATAATATTAATTTTTATAAAAATAATAATATTTATAACACAAAAGATTATATTTTTAATATTAGTATTTTTTATTATAGTAAAATAATAGTATTCATAACACAAATAATACTATTTTTAATTCCAAGAATATTTAGAACACAAATAATAATATTTTTTAAATTAAAACTTTGAATTATTATAAAAATAATAATATTATACACAAATATTAATATCTTTGATATGAATATGTTGAATAATAAGAAAAATAATAATATTTAGAACACAAATAATAATAGTTTTTAAATTAAAACTTTGAATTATTATAAAAATATTAATATTATACACAAATATTAATATCTTTGATATGAATATGTTGAATTATAAGAAAAATAATAATATTTAGAACACAAATAATAATATTTTGATATGAATAGCTTGAATTATAAGAAAAATAATAATATTTAGAACACAAATAATAATATTTTTTATATGAATACTTTGTATTATAAGAAAAATAATAATATTTACAACACAAATTATAATATTTTTTATATTAATACTATGAATTGTTGAATATTTTAAATAATACTACGCCGCGGACTCAATTTTATTTTTATAAAAAAAATATCATAAAAATTTAGAATATAAATAATAATATGTTTTTAATATTAATAATAATATTTTCTTTCAAATTTAATAATAATAATAATAATAATAATAATAATAATAATTCTCACACATGAATCATCCCAAGCGCCATGTTCGCGGTTGGTCTACCAACACACTAGCAGTCACCCAAGCGCCACATGTGCGCTTGGTCTGCCTAGCACACAGGTAGGCAGCCAAAGCGCCCAAGGCTGGGTAGACTGAGCGCCAGGTGGCTGCAGCCTGTAGCACGGCCAGCGAGTGTGGCCAGCCCAACGCTCAGGCTTGGTAGCCAAGCACCAGGTGTCCGCAGCCCAAGTGGGCGCGCCTCTAGCCTAGCACTTGGGTCCTGCAAGCTGCAACCTTACCACAAGCCCCCACCAAACAGTGTAGTTCACAGTAAATGCACTCACAGTCTCCAGTACCCGCACTACAGTGCAGAACAGTACTATTCACAGTAAATTCACTCATAATGCATAGTAGTCCGTGCTATAGTGAAACAAACAGTGCATATGCCCTTATTATCCTTTAAACTAAAACTAGATGGATTGAGCGTGCAATCTTTAAATCTTTATACAAATGAACTTAGGTACTGTTTGTTTTTGCATTTTAAAAATATTTTTGAATTTTTTTTAATTTTTTATTTGTTTTAAATTAATATATTTTTTTGTGTTTTCAGATCATTTTGATACGCTGATATCACAAATGATTTTTTAAAAATAAAAAAATATTATTTTGATGCATTTCCGAGTGAAAAACACTTTGAAAAGCAATTGGAACCACACTCGCAAACACACCTAATTGGCGTAGCACATGATAGGGGGAAAGCTTACATCATGGATATTTTTAGAGAATAGGTATAAGCAAGCAACAAAGCAAAACTATGACTTTATGTAAATTATATGATACGGGTGGAAGCTAAAGACAATAAGAAACAAAGAACACATGTTTTTTTTATGAGCGAAAAGGGCGGCAGATATAAACCCTAAATTCATTAATTTATTCTCTCTAATTAATAATACTGAAGTATGCCTCTTTAAAAGGTTTACAAAGCCTTAAACAGGCTAGAAATCCTATCTTAACTATGAAAAAAAAAAACAAAAACTTGAAATTACGAAGGAAAGGATAAAATCCAAAAGAAGTAGGAAATCCAAAAATAACAAGGAAAATCATAAAAATTATCAAAATCAAGGCCTCAGACGAGATTCTTGAAATCTAAAGATCTGACAGTCAGAATAGCAATTTCATATTATTTTGAGGAAAGCAACCTCAGGATACTCTTGTAAATATTTCAGCACGATCCAACAGTCAGATTAAAAGTTTTAGTCTCTTGAGTCGAAACCTGTCCCACTGGTCCATAAATGTATTTGCTACACCATTCATATAATCTGTCCAGAGCAGATCCTCATCTAATTATAGTAGAACCACACCTGACTGCTCGAAATCACCTATTATCATAAGCCCAACTATATCATTATATCCACAAAAACATGTGCATATTGGTAGAGCAGCCTCAAGTTTTATTAGCAAAAGTGAAGACCATCATGCGATCCAACTTTTTGTTTAACAAATATGCTTCATTCTTTTCAACTAAACATCCTGTTTGAATAACATCGTAAGTTTTGTGTGTTCTTGCATGGTAGAAATGCGAAATAGCATGTTCTAGAAATTGTAGTTAAATTCATAAATGTTTGTATGGTAAACGATGGTGTGTCTAATTGTTGAAGGAGGGCGGGGGGTGCAACTATTCTTATGGTATTGAAGCACAGGGTGATGATATGTATGGAACATTTGCAAGAAAATTTAAAATTGATTACTAGTGCTGGAAACACATGCAACCCTAATCTAGTTTGAAGGGGGAAAAGAACAAAAGAATAGCATTTGCATGAGGATCGGTAAGAAAAATGAAAAACTATGGGTTGCTCAATACATTTAGAATCCATGAATCAGCAAGTAAAATCAGAATCGGAAATTCCATGAATCTATTTTGCTAATTTAAACACTGAGCCATTAATTAACAGCTTAATTGAGCCATTTGATTTTCTTAATGATGATATATATTATTGATAAGGTTTCATTCCTCAATAAATTGATCAAAACCAGAAAGTTAACTACACTTCAAGTGAGCTTCCAATACCTTCATATGGTGTCTTGTTGTGTAAAAATAATTCTTTTATAAGATTACAATCAGCTTGAAGGTCTCTTATAAGACTTGGAGAACTCTTCTTCGAGATTTTAAAACCGAAACAGTGCATGTTTTTTCATCACAAAAAGTGTAATGTAGTTGATAAGTTCATTTATAATAGATTTGGGATTCATTTGAAGATATTCAAGTGTTTCTATGGATGCTTTGATGCATAATACATTTGAAGATATTCAAATTATATGATTTCTAGCATAACAAATGGGTGTACTTGTTCTATAAAATGAACATAATTTTCCATTTGAAAGAGAATAATTAATGAAGTGGATTCAATATGGGATCAATGATTGATAAAATGATGCTGCAACAAGAGCATCAAAGTTGCAGACGCAGTTGAAATGGCAATTTGGAGATAAAGCATGCATGGGAAAGAATGTGCCTCTGATCAATGCAATGTCTCCTTGCCACGCTATTTTTTAATTGGTTGGCTAACGTCCTCATGTGCACAGGGCTGAGAGGACTTGGTTGAGGTTATTTGCTTTTCTGTTTCGCTGTTAGGTACATCCCCAACACTAGTGGACACCGAAAAATTATTTTGAGTAATATTTAGCTCAGCTATATGAAGCAGTTTGATTGCAAAGTTAGAAATAGAACAACATCTAAGCAAGAGTGATCTTAGCAGACATGAGAAACTGGCCTTTGATGAGAAATGCAAGAATCAAAATCCAGTTTCCTTTTTGCACTAGTTGACATGGCATGCATGTGGATTCAACTCTGTTTCTATGGCAGTTTCTTTGAAAGATACAGGAGCTATAGGCGCTGCGGAATAATATTTGCTGGATTGATTAATTTGATGTTGCTGTGCTTGATGAGGCAGCACCTGTACCAGCTTTTGAAGGCCTGTCTGATGCATGTGGCTGGCGTTGTTATGTGTTAAGGGTCCCCTCGATATTGTCTGATGCAACTTCACAGCGATTACTACCAGACATGAATGCTCTAAATTGAACCTGAGAAATCCATGTTTTGTTGAGCTTGTTTATCATTGGAGGTGCGATCATATTGGGGTTTTTGAACTCCCTATCATAGCCGTAATGATGTACGGTTGAGCCAAAGTAGTTTTCAGCTGGTTTACTAACGATGAGAAACTTTGCAACATCTTCTCCATCAGTTACAACACAATTGACGCAGAACTTATAACAGTGTGTCTGAAAAAGCAAAGCAAAGGGAAAAATTTTAAGTGTATAATAAAATTTGTAGACATACAATTTGCAGATTTGTGAAATCAAATTTTTGTTTTATTTGGATGGAAGCTTACCATGGCACATGCTGATAGGCAGATGTTGGAGCGAAACGATTAGGATTAGGATTATTAATACCCCTTGGATGGTTAAGATTCCTTGGGCAACTAGGTTTTCTTGGGAGGTTTAGGGTCTACTATAAATACATATCATGTAACTCTATTTCAACATAGTAAAAAATAGAAGCTCCTCGCTCCTGTAAATGTAGACACATTGTCGAACAACGTTAAATCTTGTATACTTTGTAGTTTCTCTCTTATTGCAATATTCATTAATAATTGCTATAGGTTTTTCACAATAATTGGTATCAAAATATGTCTACGATGTTAGGGATTTCTTCTGCAAAACTCAACATGCTTAAAGTAGTATATTTTGAGATAAACATGATCTTTTGCTCAATGAGATGGTATAAATAATATCCAACTGACTCTTTTGGATATTC
>Ga0325402_1001353_pt1 | contig 19832 bp, 10 predicted proteins | sample PopdelMetagenome_22_FD_207212 | JGI IMG/M metagenome (GOLD analysis project Ga0325402, IMG submission 207212) | Populus deltoides microbial communities from Bellville, Georgia, United States - Xylem-PdKOR-R3 | ecosystem: Host-associated > Plants > Phyllosphere > Stem > Wood/Secondary xylem...
CATTAACAACATCTAAATATTTTTTATACATTAAAATAAAAATTTATCCATCCACAAGGCAGTATGGATGAATTATCTAATTTTTTATATTGTAATAAATGATACACAGGGTAATAGAACCGCGACAGAATGCTTGGTAGAATGTATTCAATTATTTTTCTTCATATAGAACTCTTACCTTTTCTCTGATATAATTTGGTCATATATGCATTTTATGCCACCGTTAAAATACAAAAGTATCAGATCATTAATAGAGGGCTTGCAATTTTGCACTCCAAGCTATGACACTGTTCGTTTTGTCAGCAGAAATTTCAAACGTGCAGGCTCTCTTTTTTGGGTCCAAAATTAGTCATTCAAAAGCCCGTGGTTAAGTCCACAATAATACTTGCAAGAGATCCAAGAACGGCCCGTTTACAAGGGTCCAATTCGCTACGTAAGGAAAGCCCATGTTCACAATATACAGTCCAAAGGAAGAGACAGCCCAGCTGCATACATGGCAGATCTCACACTGCAAAGAGATAAGAAAATGTTGTTGAATATATTTGTACTTGAGTGGAATATTATTTATTTGCCCCCACTGATTCATACTGAAATGTGAGAGTGTGATTGGATACAGTAAAAAAAAACAATAGATTGGTGACCTGAGTCATGGATAGGAAAAAAAAAGTTTAAGAAACAATTATATTTTAAAACAATTAAGAGAAATTCAAAAAACAGTTTAAATCTTGATTGATTAAATAATATGATAATAATATGAGACAACAAAAAAGCAACAAAAAATTAAAAAACAATGTGAATGACAATATTGAGAAAAAAAATAGGATAATAAAAGATTTCAATCCCGGTTAACTTTTTAAATTGTTGATTAAGTTATCAGACTAGAAGTACTATATATGAAAAAAAAAATATTATACATGAAAAAAAATAAAGGTTACAATTACACAAAAAACTATACAAAAAATTCCAAATTAAAAAAAAAACAATAAAAAGAATGAGGGTTAAAATCACAAAAAAAAAAAATCAAAGGGCAACAACAATTTTTCAATTTAAGAGTTAAATTAAAAAGAATAAATCATTAACAAAATGACAAAAAAAAAACACTATAAACTTGGATTGTAGTGTAAACTTAGAAGCAATGAAACTTTTATAAAATGATCAAAGAAAAAAAAAATCATAAGAATAACGATCAAATCTAAAACATCAAAACATTAAAAAAAAAATTAAACATGCATAATTTTTCAACGTCTTTTTTTACATTAAAAAGTTTCTGGATGTAAATTGAAAAACTTATGCACACATTTGACTAAACAAATCAATAATCATTGTGTAAAGAAATTAAAAAAAAAGTCATCAACAATAAACAAAAACAAAATTGAAAAAACTAAGAGACATATATAGATCAATATATTTGATATCACAACACGAGTAATTTATCCAGTTATATTTAATGAATTTGTTTATTAAAATAAATTTGTAATAGAAACCGATACAAATATAAAATTTATTGAATAAAATAAAAGAAAACGATATTATGCAAGGCTGCATATATTAAAAAACTTATAAAAAATCAATCTTTTTTTTAAACATTTAATATTTTTTTTTAAATTACATATGAATCACACCAATCTCTTTAAAAATTAAACACACTCAAAATCATTAAAAAAATAATTGCAATTTTAAAAAAGATAAATATGAAAAAGAATCATAGAGAAAGGGTATTAATTAAATCATACATTAAAAGATTATTTCAAAAAGTACATATAAAATAAGACATTAATTAACAAAAATTTACTTTTTTTTAAGAAAAGACGTCTGGCCAATCAATCAAAGGCTCGTGCATAGGCCTTTATATTGATTTTTTGAAGAATTCATAGGACCAACAACATGTCGTTCGCCACCAATATTTAAAAAAAAAACAACATGTCACCTGCATAAGTAGATGACGTGTCATCTCAGAATTCGTAAAATAGTGGATGGAAAAAAAGGGTCTTAGATTGTTTTGACAAATAAACTCATTTTGACCCAAAATACCTAGAAAACACTCTAAAAACTTTGTTAAATCAATTCATGACCTTTAAAAATGCAAAAAATCAACCCAAAATCTTTCTGATCTTAGATCTATTTTTTTTATACACTTTCAAGGTAAAAACAAATCCCTAATCTGAACTCTCCTCATCATATGGAACCATTTGACATAAAAACTGACCGTTTTGGTAGTCAGAATTGTTACCAACGACAACTTTCTCTCTCTACGATGGAATCTAGCGACTCCTTTTCTCTCCTCCCACCAAAAAAAAACTAAAAAATAAAAAAAAATAAAGCTTGATACCAAAATGAGATTTTTGAAAATGACATGGATTTGTTACCTAACAGCTCAAAAATATGTGGGACTAAAATGAACTTTTAAAATAAATTTCAAATTTGCCACATATTCAATCTATCATTTTCACTTCAGTCTACTATCTTTCAATTCAATCATCCCTTCTAAAAATGTATGCAAGCTAATTTGGGCTCAAATGGACTAAATTGCACAAAATAAAAGTTTGAGGATCAACTTAAAAATTAAAAAAAAAACATTGCTCCAATCTATAGTGTTGTGTGAGGAGATGAACAGTAATAACAAAACGACCTCTTTTAGTTTCTTTTAACTAGATAGGTGGCTCGCACTGAATTTTTTTCAACACTAAAAAATGATATTCAGACAATGATAATTTGAGATAACCCAGTTTAAATTTACTAAAATATGACCCAGGATATGAGACCGGAACAACCAACAAAAAGGAAAGAGAAAATAAATTGTAAAGTTCAAGACTTAATAACCTAATGTCAAAGATGAAAAAAATATAACGTCGTAAAAGAAAACTTGAGTCAACTTGAGCTAATTTGATGAACCTATCACCCGTGATATAAGATTGTGATAAAAATAAATAAGAATTTATAAAGGAAGACCTAGTAAAAAAGACCAAAGTTCAATCAATTAAAAAAACCCTAAGCTAGCCCGAGTTAACTTTACTAACTCGCCCTTGGAACAACTAAATAGAGAAAAAGGTGATAAAATAACAAAGATTAAGGGCAAATAATTTAATATAAAATGATGAAATTGAAAAAAAAATCATTAAAAATCTAGGAAAAAAAATTGATTCAACCTGGGTTAACTCAATTAATCGCCATTCGCGACATGAGATCGAGATAACAAAATTAGACTTCCAAAAGAAGGACCAAGCAAAAATAGACTAAAGTTAAATGAAAAGGCATTAAGAAGAAAAATGCAAGTTAACTTGGTTTAACTTGACCAATTTGCTCTTAGAATAACCAAAACGAAAGAAAAGTGAAAAAATAAAAAAGTTCAAGGAAAAATAAATTAATGGAAAATGATGAAATTAAAAAAAATCATAAAAAATCAAGCAAAAAAATCAGAATCAACCTAGGTTAACTCGAGTAGCCCACCACTTGCAACATGAGATCGAGAAAAAATAAATTAGACTTCCAAAAGAAAGACCTAGCAAAAAAGTCCAAAGTTAAATAAAAAGCATTGAGAAAGAAAAAACAAGCTAACCCAAACTAACTTAACTAACTTGCACTCAAGATAACCCAACATAAAGAAAAACAAAAAAAAATCACATAGCTCAAGTGCCAATAATTTAACACCAAAGGATGAGATTGTAAAAAAAATGAATTTCATAAGAAAAAAATCAAGGAAAAAAATTTGAGTCAACCATAGTTAAGTTGACTAACCTTTTATCTAGAATATGAGATCAGATAACTTAACAAAAATAAAAGTGAAAAAAACAATGAAGTTAAGTTTAATAATCGAATGTCAAATGGTGAATTTGAAAAAAAAAATTCAATAAAGGATGCTGAAAAAAGGCCAAACTTAAATCGAGCCTAATCATGAGGCCATGATTGCCTTTTTGGAAGGTAATCATGAAAAATAACAAAGTAAAATATCAAACCGTAAAAGAATTTAAAACTTAAACAATATAGACCAAATATGGTACGAAAATAAAATGAAAGAAAATAATTATGGGTTAAATTGAAATACAAAATAAACCAAGAAAATGATAAAAAAAAGTAATTAAAAGAATGAAGATTAATATTTGATAAAAAATCAAATGAAATTAAATGTTGAAGGAAAAAATTAAAAAAAATGATAATTTAAGAAAATGATAAGAATATGACAATCAAAAGAATGATGACTAAAATTGGATTAAAAAATAAATACAATGAAATGATAAGGGATGAAATTGTAAAAATATAATATCAAGAAAAGTATAAAACATAGAAATAAATCAATAAAAAGTAGAGGGATCAAATTGGATAAAAAAGTGAAATGAATTAAAATGCACAAGGATAGAAAAAAAAAAAAACATCAAAAGCAAATAATAGCAATCAAAATAAGGAGTGCCAAAATCAATAAAATTACAAATCGGAGAGTACAATTGTTTTTTGAAAGGGTTGGCGTGAATTTTAAGGGCATGAAAGAGAAAAAAGAGAGGAAAGAAAAAAAACTTCATCGCAGCCCAACCAGACCTTCTGCGTGAGCACGCATCACATCACCGAAAAGTGGACGACTCGCAGCTCCCAACACCGCCGTGAATGGAGGATCTTGGTAATAAGATAGACTCACACGAGCCACCCGAATGGTATGGGTGTCAGCAATGTTTTTTAAATAATATTAAATTACTGAAAATTACTAAGCAGCCTTTAACTAAATCCAAAAATAAAAAATAAAAAAACTAAAACACCCTTGAATTCAACTTTAATTTTTTTTTTATTCCAAGAGTATTTTAGCAATTTAACTATTTAAAAAAATAAAAAAAAATCCAAGAAACCTCTCTTTGTGCATGTTTATTTTTTATTTTCTAAGGCTATAACCATAACTTAATTGTATATTGTTTTTTTTTTTTTAAGATTAAGAGTCTCACGGTATTTTTTTTTTGCTGGGAAAAGATATATATTTTTTTGTACTCTCACAAAATTATATTTATATTTATATTTATTTATTTATTTATTCTGGGAAAAAGATAATTCTACCTACAATTCATAGCTTCATCAGTTCTTTTGTCAAGAATAAAAATATAATTCCGTTGTTGTAATGACAAGTAAGAAGTATCTATAGCAACTTTGAGGGTATACTTTAATTACTTACGTTTGATTTTTAAAGATTATTAATTTAAATCTCACAAATTTTAGTTATTATAAATTTATATAATTAACTTTAAACTTATAAAATTAATAAAGATGTTTATAAGCTGATACAAACATTTACATTAATTAAAAAAAAAATACATTTACTTTTGATTCTTCAAGGAATGCCCGACCAATGGCAGTACTCGATCCACCGGCAGCTAAAGTTTTCTGAGTAGCATAACCTGTTGACTTTAGACTCGAGGGAACTCTCATTTCCGCCCCCGTCTCTCTAACGCCAAAGCACAACAAATTCCTTGTAAGCTCTTCTCCTCTTCCCTTTTAATACAATTTGTTTACATTTGTCTCTTCTGTTGTATATGTTTTTATTTTTGTGAACTCTAATGGTATAGCTGTTTGTTTTCAACAATCCCATTTTGCATTTTCTTGTAAAACTTTTCACAGCTTCAAAACATATTTGCACAATGCTCTCCTAGCAATATGAATTGCAAGTATAATACTATAAAGCTGCAAATTTCAATCTGTAGTTTTGGTTTTGTTTGAATTGTTTCTGTTTTGATAACCCTAGCAGTAACTCCACCTTTTCCCCCCTTTTATTTTAATGGCCCAGAAGTTCATATTTTGAGTTCTGATTTGTTTCTATCTTATTTGTATGTTTTTATTCTGTTCCTGGTTATGATTGCTTTGTCTTCAACACACTGATTAGTAGGTCACATCACTATATACGTCCTTACTGAAATGTTCTCTTAACACAAATTGCAGGGTGCAGTAGCTAAATAAAAACTGACTTTGGCTTTCTGGTAAATCTCACTAGCCGTATCATTCATATGTTGACTAATTAGTGGTGGGGATTTATCCCATGGATCATATTTCGCGTTTTCCTGATGGTGTTCTTCATCATATCCTGTCTTTCCTCCCCACAAAAGATGCACTTCGAACTAGTATCCTATCCAAAAGGTGGAAACTTGTGCTTGACACTTATCCCATTTTAGATTTCAGTTGGGGTGACTGCGCAGGACAAAGTAGTGATGCTATGTATAGTGAGAATGCTTCTGATGAATATCGCCAAATGCTAACAAAATTCATGAATTATGTGGATACGTCAATTTTCAGATTCTGCAAGTACAAGCTTAGCATGCAGAAGTTTAAACTTTTTCTTGTCCTCCCTGATCTGGAGTTGTCTTCTCATTTGGACAAATGGGTACAGAAGGTTATTGAAAATGGTGTCAAAGAGGTTGATTTTGGCATTGATTTACCTGGTTATTTACACTTTAAAAAACCCTACAATATGCCTGATGCTATTTTTGCTGCTAAATCAGTCACTGTTTTGAAATTATTCGGTTGTAATGTGAAGCTCGAGGAGTCATTCTGCATAAAGTTGCATTCTCTTCAGAAGCTTGCACTCAAGGAAGTCCACATGGATGATCATTTGCTTAGAAGAATTGTCACATGCTGTCCATTAATTGAGGATATATCTCTAAGATTTTGTTGGGGTTTTAAAAAAATTCAGGTTTTCGAGCTTCTCAGGCTCAAGAAGTTTGAAATATACTCTCACTTATCTAAGCCTGAGAGTGTTGAGATCAAATCACCAAGTCTTGAAAGTTTCCATTGCTCGTTTACTGTAAGATCAGTGAAACCTATTGTTAGCGTGGCTGCTTGTCAAGGACTCAAAAGTTTAATCCTATCTGGTTCTTTTGTCACAGAACTTCTATTACAAGATTTGGTTCCAAAGTTTCATGTCTTGGAGAGTTTGAGAGTTGGTGACTGCCCGGTATTGAAAAAGGTGAAAATTTCAAGTTGGAGGCTTAAGAGTTTGGAAATTCATTCTTGCGAGAATATAATGGATATTGAGATCAATACTCCAAATTTACTTTCATGCAAGTACTGTGGTTCTGTTGTACCGGTTTCATTGATAAATGCTCCATCTTGTCATTGGCAAGTTGAATTTAGCCTGATGAACACCCTTGACATTCTTTGGTATATGACACTGAAAGAATTTCTTGCAAAGTTGAATCAGCTTGTATATCTACACATATATGTATATCTAACAGCAATCATGGTACGTATAGCAATTCAAGTTACATCGTATGCTTTTGTATATGCTTATTTGGAGATTCTTGTCATATATATGAACTACTTGATGCATTTTCTCTTTAAATTCTGGTAGACCTTTACATATGCTTCTTCAGATATATCATGATATAAGTACATTTTCATTGTGAATTTAGAGTTCACTTAATTTGGAAGACTTGAGCAACGATGCCTCTCCATATGTGGTCGACAATGTGGTCCTAACAGTATATTCTGCATCTCCGATAATGACTTATGCTAATTTTATGGATGGTTTGTTCTTCTTTTCTCGTCCCAAAAACTTGTTTATAAGATCCACTGATGAGCAAAAGAGATATGTAGAGGTATGTGTGTTGTGCTACTTGCCTAATGGTGATGCTTGTGTCACTTTCAGTTTTGATGGATATATCTTGGTAAGTTCTGATGTACTAAATTGCTTGAATGGCAGTATCTTTGTGGGTTTTCGAAAAGAGCTCTGTCATGCTGCAACCATAGGAAAGTAAAATGTTGGCGACATGACCTAAAAGAAGTGAAGCTTGGGAGCTTTGTAGAGAGTGTAGATGGGATGGTCGATTACAACAGAATGACCTCGAGTTTCTTTTGGCTTGTAAAAGGCCACACTCATTGTAAAATGGAATGGGAATTGTAGTACATGCTTGGATTAGCAGTGAAACCTGCATTCTGCTCCTTATCTTTCCCCTAATCTGTTATATTCTAATGTGTGGGATTCTTGTTCTTATTAGTAACCACATTTGTGTGGTTTTGATTTCTTATATATGAGTTGCATGATGGATCGATGATTTGGAAGGCCTACATATTTTGGTAGCTGTCCCTGTTAGCAAGATTGGAAGGAGCAACAGTGCAATACTGTGTCATGTTAAACTTGATAAGCATGAGGGTTGAGCAGATTCTATTTGTCAGATAACCTGTAAGCATGAGGGTTTCCGCACTTATCATTTCATCGGAATTTTGAATAACCCATGCACTCTTGTTTTGGTTCATTCTCCCTTCTCCTGGAACTTTATGCTAGGGGTGATCATTTTTGATTCGGTAAGCAAACTGGTTTTTTTTTTTTAAATCAAAACCGAACTGGAACCGGTTCAAACCAACCGGTTTCAGTTCAGTTTGGTTTGGTTATTCTAGAACAAAAACTAGTTCAAACCGGTTTGGTTTGGTTTTTTTGGTTTAACTCGGTTTTTTCGGTTTAACTCGGTTTGGTTTAGTTTGGTTCAATTTTTTCAGTTTTAGGCTTATAAAACCGAAACCGAACTGAACCGGTCAGTTTTTAAAAAATTTTAATTGGTTTAATTGGTTTTTTTTCACAGTTCGGTTTTTTCTGTTATTTTTTCTAGTTTTTTCGGTTTAATTGGTTTTTTGGTTTTTTGCTCACTCCTACTTCCTATGTATAACTACATATCTTTCCTTTCGTCTTACATGTTTTTGGATTAGGTATATAACTACATATGATAATTTCCTATGAACTTAACATTTCTAGTTCTGTTTGGATAACATGGGTTGCCTTCCATACTTGCTGGTGTTTTCATGCAGAGAGGAAGGGTAATTTCTTCAGCAAGATGGTTTCTTATGGCAAGGTGACGTGGAGTGATGGAAATATGCCTTATTATTGTGACTCCATTGCATTTTCATGGTGAATAATGTTCAGTAGATACTAATTTCAATTTCAAAGTTAATCTTTAACGCAAGAGAAGAAATCGCCTGTGTTAATAATGCTTTTTGGAAGTCATGAATTTTTTTTTAATTGAAAAACACAGAGATATTTATGTTTAATAAAATAAATGAAAAAAATATAAATTAATAAATTAAAAATATTGTTAACACTAATTAAATATTAAATTGAAAAACTAATCTTCATAGTAAAAATATATAAAAGATATCTCCACATGTAAATGTTTCCTCATGATTGTTCTTTTCTTCTTTAGAAAATATAATGAGGAGGTGGTGGCTCATGCTTTTGGTTTCGTAAAACTTTCTCCAACATATAAAAAAAAAAGAATGCTTAAGTGACACTAGTTTTAAAAGAAGTAAGAATAATTTGAGATTCTAATTAATTTGAGACTCTAATTATTTATTTGACTAAGTTCAATAAACTTAATTAATTTAATAATATAATTAAAAAAATTAATTAATTAATTAAATTAAACAAAAAAATTAACAATAATTAACAAAAAAAATAAATGTTTGTCAACATTACAAAAAGACTTCCTCCTAATATTTTTAAAAGTCTTCATAATTTTATTTGATAACGAAATAAAAATTAAATAAGAACATAATAACTTCATAAAAAATAATAATATGAAGTTCAATTCTAAGTAAATCAAATGTTGAAGAATAATTTTTTTAAAAAAGATCAAATTTAAAAAGAACAAAAAATCTCAACTCAAGTTCTTCCGAGTCAGCCTGTCAAATCCGCGACCTGTTCATGAGATCGAAATAACCCCTTAGAAAGCAAATTGAATAAACATTGAAGCTCAATTCTTAAACAACTTAATGTTGAAGTGAGAAACTGAAGAAAAAGCAACAAAAAAAAAAACTCAGGTTAACCCACCAAACCCGCTGACACGACCAAAAGATTGATGTCTTCACCCAAGTGTAGGAGTGTCGAAGTAATAAATAACCCAGCAAGACCGGGATCGAACCACAGAGAGGTTAACTATATAAATTATAAACAATAAAAACAACAACAACAACAACAACAACAACAACAAGTTAAAGAGAGCTTTGAGATGTGATATTGATGTAAGAATTAAATAAGGATAAAATAATTATCAAGGTTAGAGGATCCACTAATGGTATTTCAAATAAGTATAATATAAACTCTTTTTATTACTCAACTGGAAACCACACATAAAGGAGGTTCCAATCGGATTATAAATTGTTAACATGATTACATTAGTTATCTTATTCGAATAATGCTAATACTTGTAAATGTTGTCAGGTATTCATGATTATAACTTATGTTAACAACAAATTAAGTTCCTTTCATAGCACAGGTGTCGGTTATATCACACGGTTGGGCTATGAAAGTACCAAGTATTTGTTGTATAAAGGGTTATACAACATAAATCTAGATTAATCATTTAACAAACAAAGTATTAAAAGTGAACAAGATAACAAATATAAAATATGTTTGTATCAAACATTAAAGTCCATGTTGAGTTTATATTATACTTATTCTTACACCATTAGTGTAACCTCTTCACCTTGACATGATAAACTTAGCTAAACATAATGAAAGAGAGAAACATAAATAAACAAGAAAAGGAAATGTAAAGCATAAGTAAGAGATTAATATAAGCAAAACTTAAGCATTACAAAATATAAAGAGAGAGCAAGAGCATGATCTTGATCTGAAAACCAAGATGCCTAAATACATGGCAAATGCCTCCTTTTATAGGCCAAAATTCAGAACTATCGATTTGTTGACTAATTGTTGAGTGGGTGGCCACATCTTAACTTGGTAACAATTCTTATCTTCTTGTCTGCCAAAAAGGTCATTGATAACGTCATAATTTGAGCAGACTTAAATCATGAAAGTTCTAGGAAATTGTCTCAGCTTTCCAGAAAAAAAATAGTTGAGGTCATTTGGACTTCTAGAACTCGAGATATGGGCTGAACACTGAACAGTGTCTGGGCTGCAGGACAGATTCGGACTTCTCCGTTGTTGCTATAATTTGGACTTGAAAATGGCCTTTTTAAGTCTTGGGCTCTTCATAAAAGTTTTAGGGCTACGTCTTAGCTTTCCATCCATATAAGGCAGACCTAAATCTAAGATCTACAGCTCCAGATATGACCTAATAACCAAACAGTGTTCCAGTTTGGACTGAACCAACATCTCTTTTATAAGTTTGGCCCTCTCTTTGTCCTTTCAATTTCCTTACTTAAACTCATCAATCAATCATTTTATTTTTGTGATAGGCCTGCATTTAATATGAACATTTACCATAAATTAAAGATATATTATGATATCAAACTTGTTATTATAAAACATGCTTTAGTTAAGGAGTTATTGATACTTCAAGTGCAAAATGATGATATAAAACCTTGATAAAAATACACTTTTAAGTACTAATCACCCATGACCCTAGATATGAGATTAGAATAATCCCATAGATAAAAAAAAATGAAAAATATCACAAACCCAATCCTCAATCAACTCAATATTTAAGGATGAAATTGAAAAAAAAATTAATTTAAAAAAACCTAAAAATCAACTTGGGCTAATATTTGAAAGTCGTGACCTGGGTCACGACTATAAGATTAACCCTATAAAAGACAAACCCGAAAAAGTCATCAAGCAAAATTCCCTACCAACAAAATGCTAAGAGATAAAATTGAAAAAAACAATTCAATCAAAAAAAGATCCAAAATAAAACAAATAGGACAAAAAAATAAGGACCAAATTTAATATAAAAATAAAATAAATCCAAATGATAAGTATAAAATTGAAAAACAATCAATAAAAAAAAGATTTAAAACAAAATAAATATGAATAAAAAGAATGGGGACTAGATTGATATAAAAATCAAATGACAAAACACCTTTTAATTTTTGCAAGCTAGCACAATTCTCGAGAAGATGAGAGTGAAAAAAGAGGAAAATAAAAAAAAGTTGTCGGAACTCTAACAACGGGAATAGTGTGGTGTGTCGCTTTCAATGTCATCATGAAAGTCAACATTTAGCCACCAGGGGAAGTCATACGCATTATAGAAACACGACAAGCTTCCCCACCCATGTGCTCATGCATTGGACGCACTAGCTAGTTGACCTCGCTCATTTCCCTAATCATCATACTTGTTTTAGTATCAATTTTGGTACCTTAATACTTAATTGTTCTAAATCATCTTAATCTTATTTTATTTTTCAAAACCGAGCATCAACCAAGCACTGAAAGTTTCCCTCAATATTGTAAGAACTCATATGAAGGCAATTAAAACAAACTACCAAGTCAAACCCCAAATAAAACCAATGTGAATGGATCAAATTGAAAAAAGAAGAGTTAAGGGACCGAGATTTAAAATATGGACATGAACTTTTCCCTGACTATGCAAATTAGTCCCTGATGTTGGCAAAAAAAAAGACTAAACATTTCTTTAAGCTTTAAATTTGGTCTTTGTAGTTCTAATTATTTTAAATCAATGAAACTTAATTTTATTTGCCAAATCAAGAATTAACCAAAGGATGAAATATTTTCTTAACACCTTAAGATTTTTATGTCCATGCATGTAAAAAAAAACTACCAAGACTAATCACAATCAAAGCAATTTTAGAGGAATAAATAAAAAGATAGAAATTAAGAGATAAAAAAACAAAAATACTATTTGAATGAATAGATAGTGTTTCTCATCGCATGTTATATATATTATAGTGAAATACCGAGTCTTTTTAGGTTTTTGTTAATTGTCCTATATGTAATAATATACAAGTTATTTTGTTCTTTTCTTGGATAAAGAAGATGCTCAAATGGATATGAACGTGAACAAGGGCTCAACATGAGGCTTTACGCCCATAAGAATTAACGAAAAATGTGGTATGATCAAGATTAATCGTTGGGATATATATTGAGTCGTTGTTCTTGGAATAGGGTTCTTAAAGCTAGGCTATCTGTTGAATAATGACAATGATAAGAAGTTACTGGAAGAAAAAGGATGATCGTTTTCTTTTAGTTACAGCTGTTAGTCTGTTATTCTTTTTCTTTTTGTTCTTTTGTTCTTTTTGCTTTTCTGTTAGTCCTTTCTAACCTCACGTACAGCTGGTGGAACGTGGGCAGTAGGTCATTCATTTCTCGTGGGATAGCAGCCCTGAGGTGTATATATATATGGCTGTGTTCATCTTGTAAAACAATATAACAAGAGAATAAATATATCTTTGAATGAGCAGTTCTCTTTAGCAGAACAATCAAACTATCTCGTTCTTTAATTTTCTTCCTTCTGCAACTTTTATCATTTCTCACATGGTATCAGAGCTTCTGGTTCTCTAGATAACTATGGAAATAGAAAACCAACAAACACCAACCTCAACTATGCATTCAACATCACGCTTCCACAACCTATCAGATCAAAATAACCCATATCGACTTGACAACGGTGATACATCAGTTCTCAGTCTGGTGACCAATCTACTAACCACATAAAACTATATTACTTGGGCAAGAGCCATGAAAAGGGCCCTTAGAGCCAAGAACAAGCTGGGTTTTGTTGATGGCAGCATAACAAAACCAACAGATCCCAACGATCCTCTTCTGGATGCTTGGGAAAGATGCAATGATATGATTGTCTCCTGGATTCATAACTCTGTAAGTCCCTCAGTGAAATCCTCCTTCATCCTTGTAGATAATGCATATGAAATTTGGAGGGAACTCTGTGAGAGACTTACTCAACAAAACGGACCACAGATTTTTCAATTAAAAGGAGCTCTAGCGAACTTAACACAAGGAAATGATTTAGTCAACATCTATTATGGAAAGCTAAAATCAATTTGGGATGAGTTAGCATTGCACTGTCCCATGCTTGAATGTTCTTGTGGACAGATGAGGGTCCTGACTGATCGGTACCAACAAGACTGTGTAATTCAATTCCTCATGGGATTGAATGAAACATACTCCAACATACAGAATCAAATCATGCTGATGGATCCAATACCACAAGTCAGCAAGGTTTTCTCTCTCGTTCAACAACAGGAAAAACAATATCAGATGTTACTTTGCACATCTACCCCTGATTCAATGGCTTTTTTCACCAGAAACACATCCACAAACTTCAAGACCTTCAACATACCTTATTGCCCCCATTGCAAGATCCAAGGACATTCTTTAGAAGATTGTTTCAAAGCTGGAAATGCAAAACCTCCTGTTTACAACCATTGTAATATGAGTGGTCACTTGGTCGAAAAGTGTTACAAGCTGGTGGGATACCCTCCAGGACACAAGCTGTACAACAAAAGGAAGAAACCGAATATTCATACCAGACAGACCAACATGATCATAACAGAAGATTTCCAAAGCACTATGTTGACAAGATGGATTTGATTTCAAATCAATATCAGAAAATCTTACAATTACTCCATGAGAAGCACAACTCAACAGAGACTCATTCCTCTATGGCTCCACATTCAACCATTCCTATGGCCAACTCCACAAGTCTTCCATCTATGTTTGGTATCGCAACTTGTCTCTCCACTTCTGCACATAAAGTTTTTGATATTATTGACGTTCCTTGGATTATCGATACAGGAGCTACACATCATATGATCTGTAGCACTGTATTTTTTACACAAATTACAGCCATCGTGTCCTACAATGTCAAACTTCCCAATGGACAAGAAATCCCAGTCACACACATAGGCATTGTTAAACTTTCAAATTTGATTACTCTTGAGAATGTTTTGTGCATCCCATCTTTTACTTTCAATCTTCTTTCTGCGCCAACATTGACTAAAAGCATCTGCTGCTGTTTTATTTTCCTGTCCAATGTTTGTTTTCTGCAGGACCTTATGTCATGGACAACGATTGGATTGGGTGAAATGAAGAATGGTTTATACCAATTCCAGCACATTCAAGTATCTCCTACTACCTTGATGTGTAAATTATCTAAGTATTTTGATACCCACCGTCTGCATTCTGCTTGTACCACAATACTAGTCCTGTTTTTCATTTGTGGCATTACCGTTTAGGCCATATTTCCAACTCTAGATTGCAATTGATTAGAGATCCTATTGTAATCAAAAACTCATGTTCTACTGAAACTCCTTATTCTGTTTGTCCTATAGCGAGACAACACAAACTTCCTTTTAATCACAGTTTACACAAAACTTCTTTCAACTTTGAACTTATACACTGTGACTTATAGGGACCATGTTCTGTGATTGCCTATGATGGGAGTAGATATTTCTTAACAATTGTTGATGATATGTCTCGTAGCACTTGGATTTATTTGCTCAAAAATAAGTCAGACACACAAAGATCCATGAAGTCATTTTATAACCTTGTTAACACCCAATTTGGAACTAGGATTAAGTACCTAAGAAGTGATAATAGAACAGAGTTTCAGCTGACAGATTTCTATCGCAAAAATGGCATCATCCACCAAAAGACTTGTGTAGAGACCCCACAAAAAAATGGGATAGTGGATAGAAAACACCAACACATCTTGAATGTTGCTAGAACCCTTAGATTCCAAGCTAATCTGCCCTTAGATTTTTGGAATGATTGTGTTCTTATTGTAACTTATAAACCGCATCCCTACGCCCCTACTGCAAAATACAACACCTTATGCAGCTATATTCAAACATGATCCTACCTATGATCACTTAAGAGTTTTTGGGTGCCTATGTTTTGCCACTACTTTAAGTCAAGGAAGAAGAAAATTTGATTCTAGAGCAAGAAGATGTGTTTTCCTTGGTTATCCGTTTGGGGTGAAAGGTTACAAGTTATTAGACTTAGAAACCAATGATACTTTTCTATCCAGAAATGTCACCTTCCATGAGTATGTTTTTCCTTTCCACACACCTGCAACTTTTCCTTCTTATACAATTTCTCCCCTTGTACAACAGCAGAATCAACCTTGCTACTCCTCTACCTTAGACCCTCTGAGCACCATTCACACCTCATTTGATCCAATAACTCACATTTCTTGTTCACCCTCCAAATCTGCTGACCTTTCTCCAACTACAGATATCTTGCCTGAAACGTGTGACACAAGTATTCCATCTCACCATTCACCATTAGGCCCTTCATTCTCAAATCACTCACATTCTCCCATTTCCACATCTTCATCTCCTCCTCACATTCTTATTCGTAAATCTAGTAGAATGACACAGGCTCCCAAGTATTTGCAGGATTTTCACTGTCAGCTGGTCTCTCTCAATTCTCCCAATCCAATTCAGGCGACGACAGTTGAGGTTCTTCCAGGTAAACAATTTACCTTGAGTAACTTTCTTTCATACACACAATTCTCTTTACCTTTTCAAGTATTCGCTGCATCAATATCTTCTCATATCGAGCCACAAACATATGCTCAAGCTGTCCTCGAACCTCACTGGCGTACAACCATGCAAAATGAGTTGGAGGCATTGGAATCTAACCAAACATGGATATTGACTGACCTACCTCCTGACAAAAGACCTATTGACTGCAAATATGTCTATAAGATTAAATACCATGCAGATGGTAGCATTGAAAGATTCAAAGCAAGATTAGTTGCCAAGGGATACACACAGCAAGAGGGTATTGACTACCACGAAACATTCTCCCTTGTTGCCAAGCTAGTCACCGTGCGCTGCCTCTTGGCCATTGCTGCTATTTAAGGCTGGGCTTTGTATCAATTTGATGTCAATAATGCATTTTTACATGGAAATTTGCAGGAAGAAATATACATGAGACGTCCTCTTGGATACACCTAAGGATCACCTTACCAAGTTTGCAAACTGCTTAAAAGTCTCTATGGTTTAAAACATGCATCACGACAATGGTACTCAAAATTTTCTGCTGCCCTGTTTGATTTTGGCTTCTGTCAATCCAAGTTTGATTACAATTTATTCATTAAGCGGGATACTTACTCTTTCACAGCACTGCTGGTATATGTCGATGACATCATAGTGGCAAGTGACTCCCCTACTGTTGTCGAAGAAATCAAGGTCTTCCTTAATAACAAATTTAAGATCAAAGACTTGGGAACATTGCGCTATTTTCTTGGGCTTGAAATAGTCAGAACAGAACAAGGAATACAAATATGTCAGAGGAAATATGCTCTGGACATCCTAGCCAGCTCAGGTACTTTAGGGTCTCGGCCTTCCAAACTCCCCATGGATCAAAATCTGCGACTTAGCAAAGACAAGGGTGACATCCTCTCTGACCCTACCTACTACAGGAAGTTAGTTGGAAAACTTCTATACTTAATGATTACCAGGCCAAATATATCTTATAGTGTGCAGGTTTTAAGTCAATTCATGGACTGTCCCACTAATCTTCACTTAACAGCTGCATTCAAAGTCCTGAAATATCTTAAAGGAGCTCCAGGACAGGGTCTTTTCTTTCCTTCTATCAACACTTTAGATCTCATCGCGTATTGTGATTCCGATTGGGCATCATGTCCTGACACCAGATGTTCTATTTCTGGTTTTTGCATATTTTTTGGTTCATCTTTGATCTCTTGGAAATCTAAGAAGCAATCAGTTGTATCTCGATCTTCAGCAGAGGCTGAATGCCGTGCCATGGCCACCACTGGTTCAGAAATTACCTAGCTACGTTATCTCCTCACAGACCTACAAGTTTCTCACCCTCATGCTGCTACATTGCATTGCGATAACAAAGTTGCATTACACATTGCTTTGAACCCAGTATTCCACGAAAGGACCAAACATATCAAGATAAATTGTCACCTTATCCGTGACAAGATTCAAGAAGGAATTCTGAAGACTGCATATATTTCTACAAAGTTTCAATTGGCTGACGTATTTACAAAAGCTCTCCCTACAACATTGCTCTCTTCTCATATATCCAAGATGGGCATCGTAAACTATTATGCTCCATCTTATGGGGGGCTGTTGAAGAATGACAATGATAGGAAGTTACTGGAAGAAAAAGGATGATCGTTTTCTTTTAGTTACAGCTGTTAGTTTGTTATTCTTTTCCTTTTTGTTATTTTCTTCTTTTTGCTTTTCTGTTAGTCCTTTCTAACCTCACGTACAGCTGGTGGAACGTGGGCAGTAGGTCATTCATTTCTCGTGGGATAGCAGCCCTGAGGTGTATATATATATGGCTGCGTTCATCTTGTAAAACAACATAACAAGAAAATAAATATATCCTTGAATGAGCAGCACTCTTTAGCAGAACAATCAAACTATCTCGTTCTCTAATTTTCTTCCTTCTGGAACTTTTATCATTTCTCACACTATCTTATCTTAAATTCATGAGAGGTGTTCTATGGTCTAATCACATGACATGCATTCAATTGCACACGTACCAAGTACTTCATATGACCGTACTTCATCATTTTTCATTCATATAAAATATACCATCCCTTACTTCAAAAGTGTTCGGCGAGGCGTTTGAAATGTTGTTTGATAAAAAATTAATTTTTTTTATTTTTTATTTTTATATTTAGAATATTTTTATATATTAATATAAAAAATAAATTATTTTAAAAAACAACCTATCAAAACTTGACGAGGAGGTTGAGAGCCCGCCCCCCGGTCTACTCATAGCTTATCTCTCCAATATTCATTCAAAGCTTTCATTTTGCTATGCGTTGGACCTATCCCGTGTCTGTATCAAAGCTTTTGAACAAATATTCAAGCAAAATCACAACAACGGTTATTTGAGAGGGGAAAAACAGAGCAATGGACCATGCTGGTCTGCACATCTCATCTTCTTTCTTTCGAAAGTCGGTTAAGGTCATGCAAGACAACAGCAATAACTTTTGGACGACAGCAACAAGTGACCACAAGTGGGCATTTTGGTCCCCGTCCTAACAACGTATTGGTGCAGTCAGGAATTGCAGCCACACTCTCATGGTCCCTCTGGCTAAAGCCATGCCTTGACTGGTAGCGTACTGCTTCAACCTTCCAGTGTACTTTTATACGACTTCATTGTCAATGAGCACGGTCACCACCACTCGGTTTCAGGTCACCACACACGCAAGCCGTATAAAAGTGAAATATATAGTTTGCCAGGGAAATAATGCATCTCGTGATGCAGATAACTCTACGTAGATACCATCTCCACCTTGTTATTCAAACCCACCGTACGGGTAATTGTGAAAGGGAAAAATCTGGGCTTCATATCCATATCCACATCGATCACAATTGTGATCGTTTTCGGGTGCGATTTCTTTGATACTGTGGATACATGTATATTTGTTTTTGTATTTTATAAATATATAGATGTCCTTAGTCTATAATTTTAGGTTTAGTAGCTAACACATTTGTCTTTCTTTAATCATCATCAAGATTGATAAGATTCCATTTAACAAGTTTATTTTCATTCATGTCATTTATCAAACACATAAGGTGAGCTTCACTGAGCCATTCTTCATATAAAAAATATATACGTGCACGTGCCCGCATAACCTTCCCATCATATAACAACCATGGTTTAAACTCATCATAAACATAAAAAGCTCCCCTTAGCAAAGTACATATATAATGATATAAACATGTTACAACCATATACAGGTCTAAACAAACTCAAAGTTATAAAAACTTGGAAAAAAAAACAATGCATAAAATGTACAAAAAATTTCTAGTGGTCAAAACGATTAGTTTATTTTGGAAAAACAGTCTCACCATTTCTAAGAGAATAATTGATCAACCATGTTGCTAAACATTATACTTGATCTTCAAATATAAGTTGATCAATTTCTTGAATTGATAATAAGTTAAATTATTTAATTTATTTAATCCTATTTAATTTAGAATTGTGATTTATATTTGGGTCTGGTTATTAGAGAACATAACAAGTAACATACATAAGAACCACTTGTCAAAAATAAATTAAATAAGTTTGACTTAATTGTAAATAAGTTTTAGAAATTGAGAACTACAATGTAATTACTATAGAGGATTATAATTCTAGACCTAAAAAAATAAAGAAGAGACTT
>Ga0325402_1001355_pt1 | contig 19823 bp, 16 predicted proteins | sample PopdelMetagenome_22_FD_207212 | JGI IMG/M metagenome (GOLD analysis project Ga0325402, IMG submission 207212) | Populus deltoides microbial communities from Bellville, Georgia, United States - Xylem-PdKOR-R3 | ecosystem: Host-associated > Plants > Phyllosphere > Stem > Wood/Secondary xylem...
AGAAAGCATTGAAAGTTGGTAGCTTTCTTTAACATGTGTTGAGGTATACTATTTTGTTTTTGTGGAAAAGGCTTCTGAGAGTTTGTCACTTGTTTTAGCATTATGATAATAATGAGTAGAATTCTCAATAGCATTATGATAATGATGAGTAGAATTCTCATAAATCATGACTCGCTTTTGAAGAGTTTTATGCATTATTTAAGATCATTGCTTATTTTATTTATTTATTAAAAAGAACTTTTAAAGGCATATAAGTTATGGTTATAGGCTATGAAAAGAAAGAGCTTATTAAGCTCAAAAGATATTTAAAGGGTTTAGACAACCCAAGATCACTTTAGAATACTTTTGAACATGTCAGTCTTGCTGCATGAGTGTTCTTCTTTGAGAATTTATCTTGATGACTTATTTTTTTAGCTTCGTCTTTGCCATAACTTTTTTATCTTTTGTATGCCTTTTCAGCATCTTACTTTACATGTTTTTCTGAATTACAACTGCTTTTGAGATTTTTAGAAATTTATTTTTCTCTAGTGATTCCATTTGTCTGTATTATGGGGTGTGATTCTGGTCATGGTTTGAGAACAAACTTTTTATGCTAAAAAAGGAACTAGAAAGGGATATATATTATTTGTGATTGGGAAGGAAAAAAAGGTTTTTTTTTTCATTTCAAATGCGGACTATTTGTAATGATTGTCATAACTCGATTTTTACCTACTTTTTTGAAAAATCCATAAAAATAGCAAAAAAAAAATCTAAAAAATATATTTTTGATGTATTTGCATTGTTTTTGGCATTTCAACATCTTTTCAAAATAGTTAAAAATCCAAAAAAATATTTTCAACACGTTTGATTTTTAACTCATTCATTTCAAAATCATCAATTTCTTTTTCTCATCGAGTCGATATTAACATTGTCTTTAAAAAATAATAATAATAAATTGAATAAGACGACTAAAAAAGCAAAAAAAAAAAAGAAATGATATACTAAAGTGATTTTAAATGGCATGGTCACCAAGTTTGATCAAAGACCATGCAATTAAAAAAATATATATTTTGCTTAAAAATAATAAGAAAATTCAACGCACAAAGAGAGTTGAATTTTAGAAGATCATTAACAAAAAAAAAAAGAATTAGTTATTGAAGAGAAAAATATAAAACAAAAAAAATAAAAAAAGTGGCACCTCATATACACAACAATCCCGTGATCTCACTCACCCACACTCTTTGAAAAGAAGAACAAAAACGTGACCCACACACTACTTTTCCTGAAAAAAAATAGCAAAGCAAAGGACACTCTTGCTTTCCAAAAAAAAAGCATCCCTTTATCTCATTAAACACCAGAACATAAACCACCATATTATCATCTATTGTCTACGGCAGATTAAGGACCTTCAACGCTCTTTCATTTTTTATTAATTAAAGAAGATTGCCCTCTCTCTTGGGCTGTTTGTTTTTTATTCTAATTTTTTAAAAAAAATTTAAATTTTGTTTTTATTTTTTTAAAATTAATATTTTTTAATATATTTAGATCATTTTAACACTGATATTAAAAATATATTTTTTTAAATATTATTTTAATATATTTCTAAATAAAAAATACTTTAAAAAACAAACACAAACCAAAAATCAAACTCGCCTGCCCCTCTATATCAACAAACCAGCAGCCCAAAAGCTCCTCCATAACCTACAGAGGCAAATGGCCTCCACTGATTTCAGTTGTGACATTTTTTCTTCTCCTTTCAAGCGACCAGCAATAACAAGAAAACAACACAACTCCAGCGACCAGCTGAAAGTCTTTTCTCCCATTAACACCGACAACAATTACATCAACAATGTCTACCACCACTTCTTCATCTTCATTCACAACAACAAGCTACTTTGTTTCAGCTGCACCAACCCATCAACCTTAGCACCAACCAAAGACCCAATAAAATCTCTCTCCCTAGTTTCTCTTAACATTGGAAGACAACCAATCATAGAAGCAATCGTCTGTGAAGAAGAAGAAATTAATCGAGACCACCCACGTTTCATCCTTTTCAATCAAACCAAACCTTCACCAACAAACACTCAAAGAAGCCACCACCACTTTTAGCTAAGGCTCTCTAGGGCAAAAAAAATGGGTCATGCATTACTTATTTGGAAAGGGACAACCTGACACCATTCTCCTCTCTTTCAACCCTTGTTGGTGGACACGTCATCTTCCTATCTACTACTAGCAGCAATTAACTTAGCCACCTGCCAATCACCATGAGATCCAACCACCACCCCGCAGCTTCGACCGACCACCCAACTTGTCCATCAGTGGCAGCAAACACCTAAAAAGAAAAGTTTAAGAAAAGGGGACAAAAAGTTCAAGCCTATCGATCTCCCAACATCTACGCTAGTGGATGACACCGCAGGTGAGAAAAAGACGCGAAGCTTCTAATGAGCCAACTGACGTGTCTTCACTCACTCACCAATGCGTGCAACGATGCGTCAACAGTAATAGACCCTATATTAATGATGTGAAACCTGGGATAAAATTCTTATTATTGGGTATAATATTTAGATTGTTTGGATATTATTAATTTGATTTGATGTGTCTTTTGTTTTTGAAATGATTTAATTATTTGTGTTGAATTATGAATTTTATTTTTTAAGATTGTGATTGTTATTTGATCATTAAATGCTGATTTAGGATTTATGATTGAGTTTATGGTGGTTTAAATATTAAATAGTGATACATGAATTGTGTTGATTTGTTTGAGTTAGAATGAGATTGGAACCAATTTCATGAAATTAATAAGAATTCGCTTGGATTTTTGGTGTTAATTGGTTTTGAGTTGATGAATGATAATTCATTAGCCCTGATTAAAATGTATTTTTGTGTTTTGTCAAACTGATCTTAGTCTAATTTTAATAAATTTTTAAAAGATCATCTTATAATTAATTTTGAGTTTCTTATATTTTTATATTCATGTATATTTAATATTTGAAATTATGACCTACAAGCGATGTGCTTTTTCAGTATTAAATAAATCTGTTTCCTTCCACGTAAACAAACAATTTTTTTTTAAAAAATACAACTTTATTTTAAATTACATAGAATCAAGTCTCTCAATGATAATAATAATAATAAATCATATTTGTATAAATAAAAAAATAAAAATACAAGGCATGGTTTAGTGTCTTTAAATACATAAATTCATGAAAAATAGTTTTGTTGATATCCTTGCATATATTCTTGGATTTAATAACTACTTTATGAAATTCATGAGAACTTGACTTATATTTTATAAATATCAAGAATTACAAACTTATATGTAAGACATATTCCCGATATTAGAAGAAAGATGAAAGAAAAATGTTTTGACATTAGAATGATTTGGTTTTAACCTGATAAGATAATAATCTCTTTATTGATGATGACTTTTCTTAAACTTTAAATAAATCAACGATTATAAAACACAACAATTCCTTAGTTTATATCAGGCAGATAAAACAATGCAACTTACTCTAAGTAAGTTGTACTAGAGGTGATATGTCCTTTTCTATACACAACCAGTTTTCTTATCCAAACTCTAGGACTAGTTAGGGTTTCTAGTGACCAAAATACTAGGTGAGGACTCTATCTTCTATTATTATTATTATTATTATTATTATTATTATTATTATTATTATTATTATTATTGATAAAGTGTTACACCCTCACTAGAAAGATCCCACTCTAGGATAACGATTATCGTAACGTTATACACGTATGACAATGATAAGTATTGATCTCATCCGCTGTGATTTGTTTGGTCTTAACAAAGACTACTTAATGTGAACCTGTGACTTTTAAACTTTCTACCCATCATTATTCATAACACTCATCATACGTGGAAATGCAAAAGAATTTTTTTGGCATGTTTTGGACTATAATATCTCATTTAGGCATTTTTTATGATATTTTTGTCCTTTTTGGAGAATTCCATAAGTTTGCTTTGTTGCGAGGGTAATCCTAGTCAAATATTATCATTTAAGAAGGAATTTCTTATGACTTAGACATGGACAACAATAGATAATTTTTAGAATTGTGATGAGATTGTCAAAAATAACATTTCTTCATTTCAAATCCAAATTTGTTTACGCTGATAAATGTTAGCTTTATTTTAGGGAAACCGGTTGGTTAACCCTAGAGAAGATGTGGTGGGACATGTGGGACCACAACCCAAATGCACGTCATTTATCATCATTTATGTCATCAAATAATCCATTTTTTTTTATATAATTTTATTTCAAGCAAGATTTTCTCTTTGTGAGGTTCATATGGAGGTGGAATGGATTTTTATGAGTTTAGCCTTTTTATATTTATCAAGGGTGGATAAGGAATCTCATTTAATTTCCAAAAAAATGGGATTGCCTCTAGTGTTTTCATGATCTATTTTAGAATCTAACTAAATTTTAGGTAATTTTGTTATCCAATCATGGATATAAATAAAATACTAATATACTTTCATAAGAACATCTTGTGATTTAAAATCAATAATAAGACAATGAAAAGATACTTTATTGAAAATACAATGAAGTTCCCAAAACATGTGAAAAAAAGTACAGAAAATGTGGTCTCAAAGACCTTATTCATAAAATTCAACTAACAATATAACAGCATCTATCTCATCTTCACATCAGTCTCCCAACTCTAACATTCGAGGCTTTCAAAGTCGACTTGTTTACACCCTAGTATTGGTGTCGGAACAAATGCAATTTAGTGGTGAATGCTATATGTCCAATTATGCCAAAATGATTATCACATGTTTGATCAATGCTTGTATCATTTTAGGCATGATGGTACTGGTTACTTGTTAGGAACTGATTGTACTTCTATAGGACCTTAACTATGGTTAGATATCTCTTTTTTTCCAAGACTGAGCTTTGCAATCTTTTCTCTAGTGCTGTCAATTTCTTTCTGATGATCTTTCTTTAACTATACTTCTTATTTAGTAACAAAGGTGGATCAAAATGACATGCATAAAGTAAATCGTTTCTTAATCATAACATCATATCAATGCTTTTAGTCTTGAAGTTGGAAATTATCACATTAGAAAAACATTATTCCATTAGCACATTGTCAACATTGAAGAAAGCCAAAGGACTTATATGTGGTTATTTTTTTTTTATTAAAACCTCTGTGTTTATTATTTACCTCTTCGTTTCATTGTTTTCTATTATAATCCTTCATGACCTATAATTCTATGAAACTGTTTTTCTCATCAATGTAAGTTTCTCTTTGTATTTTACAAGCCAAATGTCTTTGTTGCCATTGTCCTCGAAAGCTACTAGGAGAAGTAGAAACAAGTTATCTCTTCGTTTTCATATTAAATGCAAATATGTTTCTCTTCCAAGTAAGCCAATAAAATGAACTATTCACGAAGACTATTGGAGTATCAAAATAAGGGCTCTAATACATCTTATCCATGTGCAAAAGGGGCTCAATCCAACCTTATTTGGGTCATGAGGTGAGGACAACAAATGAAACAAAAGAATCCTTTTACAACTTAGAAACAACATGGGCAACTATCTTTTCCTTTAGTTTCTATGATTAATGGGTTGCATGGAAGGTTATAAATAAGCCTTGAATCACTTCTGTAATATTTTATTTCCTTTTCTTCTTCTCATGGCAGAATATGGATTTAATATTATGGGCTTTTATTTTATTTTGTTAGCTACAACACAAGACTTGTTTAGGCTTAATTAATACTTTATTTTTAGCGAGGATCCAAGGCTTGTTTGGATCAAGTTATGGGTGTTTTAGTTTAAGGTTCTTGGGTTAGTTTTGTAAGTGAGCCAAATCAATTCACTAGGATAGATCCATTAGGGTTAGTTTTTCAAGAACTATTTAAACTCATGTAACCTAAATTTTTCGAGATTAGATCTCAATTTTGATTATAGGTTACGTGACCACGTGATCATGAGGTTCATCACATCACTTTAGGTTTGATATTTTTTGTCATTTTCTTGTAGCAGGTTTACACACATAATATTAGGGTCTATTGAATGCATGACATAGTAAAACACCTTAATTTATTGATGTCACAGTCTTCACATAATTAGGTAGAGATTCAAAAGACATTTCAGGATGGGTCTTCAAAGTGACAATTGACATAAATAACAAATGATATTCATTTCTTATCATGCTCTGTCTAAAAAAACCAGAGATAGTATTGGTTCTTTGGCTATATAGCTTGGCAAAAGTGAACTTATAGGCATGGTTATGAAACCCAACTCAACGAGTTGACTCAGGACCCGGGGCCTTGGCCGGGTTTTAAATGGACAAAAATCAGGCTTGCAATTAGCCTGGTCAAACTCAGGTGACCCGTTGGGTTAGCTTGAAACTTAAGTGACCTAGTGTAACCCAAGTAAGACTTGGCCTTTTTTTATACTTTTCTTAACCTAAAAAATTTAAAATTAATTCATGAGTACTTAGCCTCACATATTTTTTTTTATACATTCACATAGATTGTTTTTTATTTTTTTTTATATGGGATAACTGTATATATAGCCTACATCCACGTCGCAAGTGTGCAGTGTCGCAACAATCGTCCTCCTAGATCAAGATTTCTAGTGATGGTTAAATGAACAAGAACTTGTCTTTTATCATTAAAGGAGTTTGGAGTCACCACCTAATATTTTAGTCATTAGAAACCCTAAGTGGTCTTTAGAGTCTGGATAAGGGGATTGATTGTGTATAGGGAAGATATATATTTCATTTGTCTGATTATTAAGACAATGTTGTGTTTTTCTAATTGTTGATTTGTCTATTAGTTAAAGTCGATCCACCCCAGTAGAGTGGACTGTGACTTTATGGGTCATGACTAGCCATTCTGTAATAAAAAAGAAAGTTTTTTTTTTAATTTTTGAAATATGTCTTACGTGTAAATTCGTAATCTTGAATATTTTATAGAAACAAAATAATTTTTTGATGTTTTTACAATGTAAATGATGAGGACTAACTCAATACCAATATTAATTATGCCAAAAACCCATTAAAGGTGCCAAGTGGGCCAATTACAAAAGTTAGGACAAAAACACTTAAAGAGGTACTGAATGAACTTGTTCAGAATATATGGATTGAGATGGACCTAAAGGAACTTGGAGTCCTAAATGAGTATGAAGGACAGTTTCTAATCTAATTCATCTAATCCAAATCCAATGAGAACCCAACCCAAGTCCTAATGGGGGTTGATGTGTTTAGCCAAATTATCAGCCTTATTTTAGACTTATTTTTTCTTAATGTTTCAAGGGTTAAAAGTCAACAACTCTTCTCCTATTTGTGCAAGGTAATTCGTCCAGATCTGATTTTTAATGGGAGAGAATCCTTATCATTCAGGAGAAGAAGTTTCATAGTCCACCAATGAAACTAATAGGCAACAGATTTTGTTTTCTAAGTTATAAATGATTATTTAATGATTCTCTTAGTCTAGGAGGGAAACTAATTAATTCATCAACTAAGGAGGGAAAAATCATTACTTTTATCCAAGAAAACCAAACTCTACAAGGAAAAGGAAAAGCTAGAGGCGGCAACAAAGATTTTCAACTCAAACTTATTATCTTTTATTTTTCTTTGTTAATTGCATCAGAATTTTAATTTTATTTTTCATGTTTTGGGCTTATTTAATTAAGGGGATTAGGTCTGATTGTAACTGGGCCTTATACAAGTCCACAACTTCGGCCCATTAGGGTTAAGTCTCAATATTTATATAGCTTTCTTATAAGACGTGTATCGAGTACATTTTAGAATTAAAAAATTATTGTCGCTGCAAATTTTATTTTGTGTGTTGGTGAGATATTCTTCTTTATTTGATTCTCTATAGGACTAAAAATGATTTTTCAAAGAACACCTAACTTCATGGTGTCATTCTTATACTTCTCATTAACAAATCAATATTTGTTGGGTGAGGGCGCGATTCAAATCTGATTTACTTGGCTTTCTAAGAACTGATGTCTTTGCATGAGGGTTGCTTGACCGTGTGATCAAGAGATTTGCATAATTTATTATCAAAGCTTGGCTCTATTAATCAGGTTATATCCTTCTAAATTTTTTGTTTCTTATTGATTAAACAAATTCTTTAGTATCTAAATTCTTCTTCTCCTTGAATTTGTGGCATATAAAAAAAAGTTGTTATCCAAATGTATCAACAACATAAAAATTTCGAAAAGAAAAAGAAATAGTCGTTCAAAAAGATATTTATTTGCTCTTACTGCAGAAAAAAATAAACAAGGGCAAATTAGATCAAATTAGCTTGGAATTAGCTCAAACTTGACAATCTGATTATTGGGGTCCTAATAGCTCTATATATTAATTTTATGGTCAATTTGTTATCTTTTTCTTAGGGTTCCAATTCCAAATCTAATCAAGTCTAATTCATAATGTTTTTTGCTTTCGCATATCAAACCCTATTGTAAATTGCTAAAATTTAATATTATGTCTATTTAGGTTGAACTCGCACTATTTATCAAATTTTAGCTCATTTGGACATTATTTACCTTAGGTTCTAGTTTCGAACTTGTTGTAAACGAGTCTGTTTTGCGTCAACTTTGAAACTTGTTTCTTTTTTTGTTGTTTTTGTTCTTTCAGCATATATTCATGATATATAATATATTTACTTGTTGTTTTCAAATTCAAGCCTTGACGAAGATGATGGAGAGGGTGAATTATTTTATTGGAAACGTGTGTGACATGCTTAAAAATATGAGGAAATATAGTAATTAAGCTGATACAAGTACCTAAGACGCAAGGAAGGTCAAGGTAGTATAAGAGGAAGATGTATGATATGACATGTTTATTATTTATGTCCCATGAAGGGTCCATCCTAAAATATAGGATTTTGCTTATAAGGGTTCGGGCTCAGCTTATCTAAGCCTAAAGACCTTTTAGGATCCTAGATTTTCTGAATTACCAATGGGTTAACCCGACGTCTTAATCTTATGCACTATGATAATGGAAGAAGCTCCACGATACCTAATAATATAAAGTGAGTTCCTATATGAACAAGAGTTCAAATGAGTATCAATGGACATAAGTCACACTCACCATCGAATTTCCTTATCTAATCTTAAAAGGAACAAGCTCAGGTCCAAAACTTTTATTGGCTCTTTGTGAAGCATATGAATAATTCATAAAATTAACATGTATATGAATGCAACAATTAAATGTCATGAATAAACAATGCTCAATAAATAAAACAATGAAAATATTTATAGGAAAATAAAATTCATAAGTAAATAACATAGCAATAAAAAAATAAAGATAATAAACACAAGTAATTAGGCTCAACCCATAATTCCCCAATGAAGTCGCTATTCTATCACATCGTGAAGTCAGCTGAGGAGAAAAACATGTATCATAGAAAATTTCACCATTTAGTAATTAGATGGAACTAGGAATCCTAAAAATTAACACTGGATCCCGAGATTCAGATAAGGGGTTAGTTATGCCTAAAGGAAGAATGACATTATCCTTGTCGCATCGTTTCTTATGAAAGGTTACATTTACCATGTGTTTTCCCCTAAATTTATCTTTTTCATTGCCTTTAATTATCTTAATTATTTTTACTTTATTTTCAATTTATTTTTTATTATTTGAGAAAACATTAATGGCAGTCTCTAAGAATAAAAGATCTACTGATTTGGTTATTCGTAAAAAATCAAATCTTGACATTGATCCCCTTTAAAAGGAGACTTGTTGTTTTGGTTTTGCATGAAAAATTTAACATTTGGTCCCCAAAATAGGAGTTACTTTCAAAAGATTTTGAGATCGGTCCTTATAATAAGAAGACTTGTCAGTTAAGCCATTTTTAAAATGAGCATTAGACCTATAAGGATGGTAAAAATTTGGATTGGGCATTGGCCCTTATAAAAAACCTACTATTTATTTTATTAAAAATTCAGACCGGAATGTCATATCCAAAGAATACTTTGTTCTAAATCCATTTTTTGAGAAAATGGCTACATAATACCCGCATACCCCAATACATTATGACATTAATTAACTCACAACTACATAATTATCATTATCATCATTAGATAAAACAATGAATATCATAACATATTTAATAGTCGTTCAGATTGCCTTTGAACCTACCAAACTGATTATGTCTCGTTGGGGCAACTCCCACATGATTTAATTTAAAAAGTAAGTCAAGTAAGGAGTTGGGTCGAGAAGTTTTAAAGCTTACCCACTGAGTTGAGTTTAATGGCGATGGCAAAAAAGTTTTTGTGGCTTGGACTTTCCCTTTTTATGTTTAGTCTGATCTGCAGCATAGCGTTGACCAATTATCTAGTTATAATGTAAAATCCCTAACCTTTTTATAAAAGAAAGGAGTAGGGCTAAACTTTTGGAACAAATTAGGAGGGAAGCAATGCAATTGGAAAATAGGAAATCTAAGGACTAAAAAAAAGAAGGAAAAATTGTCTTCCCTAGATAATAGAGGGGGAGGGTATGACAATAAAAGAAAAAAAGAAGGCAAGATCGTGAACTTATTTTCTCTATGAAAGAAAAATCCATAGCCTCTAAAGTATCATTGCTGGGAAACTGGTGAGATTTTAGGAAATTCTTTCAAAGGAGAGAAATACTCATAAAAAAAACCTATAAAGATTTCAAGAAAAACAAGAAGAAGTAGAGGGATTGTGAAGGAGAAGAAGGATTGATTAATCAATGTTGAATTGACACGAAACCTGATGTGGACTAGCCTAGAAACACCAGTAAAGACCCATTACATGTTCCAAATGGTCCAATGACTCGGTCCAAGACAAAGGCATTGAAAGAGGCATTGAATGCATTGGTTTTGAATGTTTCAACCAAGTCAGAATTGAAAGGTCCATTAGAGTATCAAGAGGAGACCCTAGTACATCTTATCCATGTGCAAGAGGGGTCCAACATTACCTTATTTGGGCTATGAGGTAAGGACAGCAAAGGAAACAAAAGAATCCTTCTACAACTTGGAAACAACATAGGTGGCTACCTTTTCCTTTTATTTCTAGGATTAAGGGGCTGCATCGAAGGCTATAAATAAGCCTTGATTCTATAATATTTTACTTCCTTCTCTTGTTCTCATGACAGAACATGGATTTAATATTATGGGCTTTGTTTTATTTTGTTAGCTACAGCCCAAGGCTTGTTTGGGCTTAATTAATACTTTGTTTTCAGTTAGGATCCAAGGCTTGTTTGGATTAAGTTATGGGTGTTTTGGTTTAGGGTTTTGGGTCAGTTTTAAGTGAACCTCATTCAAATCCATATAAGGGGTCCATTAGGGTTAACTTTTCAAGAACTATTTAAACTCATGTAAGCCAAAATTTCAGCAGCTTTGATGATAATTACTTCTGAATTTTTCAGTTTTAACGTGTGAGAGTGACTCTTGCATTCTTCAGTTCTTGAACGAACTGAATCTGACTTATCGAAGATTAACTGGCATCGTGGCGTCATTCTACTCAATCCAATAGTGTTGGTGCCTTGGGGCAGGTTTCCATGGTGTCACACTCTTATCAGACCTATTTCGGCTTTTCAGGATCAGATCTCAATCTTGATTGTGGGTTGCGTGACCACGTTATCACGAGGTTCACATCAAAACCACTTGATAAGGCATTCTAAAGACCCAGTTTTTGTATTACTGTAGGAAATAGTGTAAACCTCTAAATTTTTAAAACTAGGGCTTATGTTGAATTGGAAAATTGGGGGGTGTTTGGACATAATTTGTTGTGTTAGCTTATATCGAACTTGAGTTATAAGGATTGTAAGATGAAAAACATAAAGAATTGGAGGAAAATCCTAGATATTTTAAGGGTAAGGAATTCGACCAAGAAGAGAAAATTAGAGAGTATTTTATTAGAAATCTTGATGAATTAATGATACTCGTACAAACTAAAAGGTGTAGGGATAAAGAATTTCTATTATTATAAAACATATAGGAAAAACCCTAATTTTAATTTCTAGGATTCATGTTGAGAATTTGGGGAATTGAAATTAATTGAGGAATTTGATTAGTAGACATAAAGAAGATGTAGGATAGAGAAACAAATTGTTAAATTGAAGAAAATCCCATGGAAAAAGAAGAGAATAAGGTTCAACCAGGATAAAGGTTTCTTGTTATGTGTTCCTTATTGCATTTTATGCATGATTAATATAAAGGGAACATCTTAGATGAAATACATATAGTTATTTGCATGAAATCTTGAAAGTTTGAGTTTCTTGAATTCTAGGGTTTTGATTAATAGTAGGTAAAAATCATAATATTTAATGAAATTTTTATGAATAACGAATAAAAGTAAGTTTCAATTTGTATTAGATTTGAAAAGAAACCTTTAAGGATGAAGATGAGGGGTTTCGGCTCGTATAAGTTTTGTGGGGAAAAATGGGATTTATAGTACTTGTATGTGTGCTCTTTAAAAAATTATTGATTGTATGATGATTATGTTACTTGAAATGTGTATGGATTAATTTTGAAAGGAAAACTTAAGAACTTCAAGAATGAATGTTTGGCTAGAGAAAGAAAGAAGAGGGTAATTTTTCCAATACCAAAAATAGTTAAACTATTTTGAGAAACGACTAGACCAATTCAAGAAACAACCGAACCAATTCTCAAAACGGTTGGACCGTTTTTCAAAACAATGATAATGTTTTGGCTACTTATCTAATTTTAACCGATTTTGATCTTTTCTTGGTTTTCTTTGGTTCTTTTAGGTTGTGCAAGGAAGATAAATGATTATTGTGGAAAAAGAAAACACAATACATGTGTATGCATGAAATTACCTTATATGACAGAGTACATGTATTCATGGGTAACAAGTACCCAAATTATTAAAAGAGTGTTAAGAAGTACATTCTTAATATTTAACGAGTGAAATTGATGTAAAACTTGTGTGATGCACGAGAGGTATTGGCTACGGAACCCCAAGCAAGTGGGACAAGACTAGTGAGAGGAACAAGTAAGTGCTTATCACCTCAACTTCTTTAATTTCTTAATATTTAATTCAAGTTTTAATACTCAGATGAGGAGATGATTATGCGCAGTAATGGAATATTAAAAGACTAGTGTATTCTTGTAAAGGTGTGTACTTTAAATTTATGTTATGTGTATGGAAGTTGGCCACATAAGTGGGGCTTAGAATGACAAACTATAAAAATTATCATGTGATTGTGTTGTTGTGTGAAAACCAACCCCATGGTGGGTAACTTAGTTGCAAACTTTTGTTGGAAATGAGTATAAATGAGATGCGTTCATGGAAACCTGCCACATGATTGGGGTTAGTTTTATTATTCCTTGAAGGATATGTGATATGGATTAGCCCAGAAACACCAATAAGAACCCATTACATGTTTTAAAGGGGCCAATGACTCGGTTCAGGACAAAGGCCAGAGGCATTAGATGCATTGGTTTTGAAGGTTTCAACTAAGTCAAATTTGAAGGGTTTAATAAAGTATCAAGAGGAGGCCCTAATACATCTTATCCATGTGCAAGAGGGGCCCAATCTAACCTTATTTGGGTCATGAAGTGAGAAGAAAACATAATAAATTAAACACAATAATTATACTACAACTTGGAAACAACATCAGTGGCTACCTTTTCCTTTTGTTTCTAGGATTAATGGGTTGCATGAAAGGCTACAAATAAACCTTGAATCGGTTCTGTAATATTTTTTTTTCCTTCTCTTCTTCTCATGGCATAACATGGATTTAATATTATGGGCTTTATTTATTTTGTTAGCTACAACCCAAGGCTTGTTTGGGCTTAATTAATACTTTGTTTTCAGTTAGAATTCAAGGCTTCGTTGGATTATGTTATGAGCTTTTCAAGAACTATTTAAACTATTCATTAGGGTAGATCCAAGGCTATCCAAGACTATTTAAACTTTTCAAGAACTATCCAAGGCTTAATTAATTTTGTAATTAGGTCAAATCAGTCCATTAAGGTTAATTTTTTAAGAAATATTTAAACTCATGTAACCTAAATTTTCAGCAAGCATTGATGAATATTACTTCTAAATTTTTTAGTTTTAAGGTGTTAGAGTGATTCTTGCATTCTTCAAATCTTAAACGAAATGAATCTGACTTATCGAAGATTAACTAACTTCGTGGCGTCATTCTATTTCTTCCAATAGTGTTGGGGGTCTTGGAGCAGGTTTCCATTATGTCACACTTCTATCAGACCTATTTCAACCATGAGAGCCTGCCACATGAGTGGGGCTAGGTTTGTGGCCTTTAGGAGACATGTAGAATATGTATTTGTCAAACATGAGATAACCATGAAAGTAGAATTAAAAAAAGATGTTGATATACATCATGGCAATATTGTCTAAGTAGAATGTGGATTGTTTATTTGGTTACATGGATGAACAATCAAGTGAAGATGATATGGTTCAGCCTTGTGATACGACCCAAGTAAGGTCAGATTCAGATTTTGGCGTAAAATTTTCTACTGTCCAGGTTTGCGCTATTAAGCATAACTTCAAATCCCACCGTTGGATCGAGCTGAAACTTTACTATAAGAGTTTAGAGGTATTTGTCTATGTAGTGGTAAATTTGCAGGTGAATCGGAGTTTGGAAATGACTTGCAATATAGGTCAAAATAGGCTGTATGAATTTTGTAATTTACTTCTTTTTAACATGTGGACTTCCTATTTGGCAAAGATTCTTTTTATAAAAGGATGTGATAGCTTGTTTTGGGATTTTTCTAGTTTCATAAGAATCTTTAATGAGTTGAAACATAATTTCCAAGAATGGCAACAATAAATTAATGTTCCAGAATTACTTACCAAAAAAAATTAATGTTCCAGAATCCTTTTCTTATAAGGATTCATTATTCATCCTAGCTACACAAAGAAAGAAGGACTGGTGCTATTTAATAATAGATTAGTTATTTTTATTATTTTTTTCATGTTTGGGCTTAATTAAAAATTTGTTTTGAGCTAGGATTCAAGGCTTGTTTGGATCAAGTTATGGGCTTTTCAGTTTAGGTTTTTGAGTCAGTTTTGAGTGAACCTCATATAAGTCCACATAAAAGGTCTATTAGGGTTAATTTTTCAAGAACTATTTAAAGTTATGTAACCAAAATTTCAGCATCCATTGATGAATATTACTTCTAAGTTTTTTAGTTTTAACATGTGAGTGTGATTCTTGCATTCTTTAATTTTAGAACTAACTGAATCTGACTTATGGAAGATTAACTGGGTTCGTGGTGTCATTCTACTCATTCTAATAGTGTTGGTGCCTTGGGGCTAATTTTCATTTCGTCACACTCCTATCAGACTTATTTCGGCTTTTCAGGATTAGATATCAATCTTTTTTTTTTAATCAAATAGAAGAAATTTTATAGATCAAAATGAAACTAAGTTGGAGACCAAGAAGTCCAGCTGTATAAGAAAAATAAATTAGCAAAGGGAACATGTTCCTTGAACAAAATTACAATCCACTTTCAGAACAATCTGAAGAGCTAAAACCAGACTACATAAGCACAAAGAACCTATGAGTAAACAACAGCTTCAAAAACCATAGCAACATGATGTCCATAGCAAACAAAAGGAGGTCATAAAAAGAGAGATGGAGGGTCTGAATCCGCATGCCTTCCCTGAGTCCTATAGCCTGCCCCAGACCAATCCTTTACAGAGCCAATGCCTTTGAAGACAACAGCAACATCAGCCTTCACATGCTGGCCACCAGTAGCAGTACTAGCAGCCAATCTTCTACTACAAGTCATGTAGTGTTTTTAGCCTCTAGAAGGCTCCCCTCCTTCAGCTACAACCACATCTTGCATAGAATCATCAATAACATGCACTATATTCGAAGGAGCACAAGACACAACACCTGGTAAGGAGGCATATATTGCTTGGCTAACTTGAAATTTTTTGCCTTCTTAGGCTCAGGGACTTCAGCCCAGCTATCAACCACAACCGCCATTTCAGCACATAGGATCCAGACATGGTTCAACATGAGATTTGCCATAATATATACTTGTTGTTGTTCCTCAACCACTGTCTCTACAGATGAGACACAACTAGAACAACCAGAATTCTGATGAAGCTTCACAGAGGAGAAAGTCATTTGAATGTGCTTCTTTTGCTTATTGCCACCAACTTTAGTGCATATAGAATCAGTATGACCAAGAACCCGACAATGCTTGCAAAACCGTGGAAGAGACTCATATACAATTGGTTGTAACAAGGGCATTCCATTAGGCAAAACAATATTAATGGAATTAGGCTCAATAAGCAAATCCACCTCTATGCACTTTAGCATAGGACAACCTAAATATAGAAGTGTTGCATATCATAATGAATAGGTTATCCAATCAAACTAGCTATCTTAGATAAACAAGTTAGAGATCAATAATTAAGAGGGAGTTTAGGGAATTTAACCCAAACCAGCACCCTGAACATATTAGTAGCAACAAAATCAAAATATTCTGGTATAAACTTCAAGACCAGAGGTCGGCCAAAAACAGAATAAGGACTTCTACTTAAAACCGCAAGTTTATCAGCTTTAAAGGTAAAAATGTATATCAGCGATCCAGAATCATGCATAGTTAGCTTAGCATTACATTTCTAGGAACTGGAAATGAAGTTGTTCAAAATAGTAAAGCTTTGGAATTTCCCAGACACATAACCAATAATGCATAATTTCCATATATCCTTGTTACTACATAAATCATCATCCAGTAGGGGATAAGATACAACATAGTTAAAATCAGGGTAATGGACTAGAGGCGGAGACTCACCCCAAGTATCAATAGATGGTTTAAAAGTACTTAGAAGGGGGTCAGCAGAAGCTCGACCATGTTCTCCAAGAGGCCCACTTCCAACAGCATCTACTACAAGAACAGACATGCATGGAGAATGATACAATCCAGGCAAGGACAAATTCGGATTTTGATGTAAAATATGCAACTATCCAGTTTTACGGCAATAATCATAATTCTCAATCCAATTGTTGGATCGAGCTGAAATTGTACATGGAGTCTCCTGACATGTTGTCCTACCTTGGGTTCAAATTTCCGATCAATCTAAGTTCGGGAAAGTATCGCAATACGAGTCAACAGAGGCTATATGAATTTTGTTATTTACTTCCTTTTGACTTGTGGACGATGCTAGGATTCTTTTCCTAAAAGGATGTGGCAACTTATTTTAGGAATTTCCTAATTCTCCAAAGATCTTTAATGGGCTGCAACATAGTTTCCATATATGGCAAATATTCATAAATGTTTCAAAATCCTTTTCTTACAAGGATTCCTTATTCATCCTAGCTACAAAAAGGAAAGAAGACTTCAGAATAAATTCTACCTTCAGATCAGATTTCCTAGTCTATTTGGGACTTCTCAATGGTGACAAATTTGATTCTAGCATATTTAGGATGATAATTTTTGGATCTGTATTATTTTCTTCTTAGTCTTTGGGTTATTATTACTTATTTGGGTCAATTGTAAGTGGGCATCATATTAATCCACCTAAGAGGGGTCCATTAGGGTTTATTTAAGTCTAAAGTTAATATAAATAAAGACATAACCAGACAAGACATGTAAGTTAGACAATTCAGATTAATAAAACTTCTTGTTTGCCGCACTTTATGTGTGTGTGCGTGTTGGTGAGATAATCTCCCTTCCATGATTCTCTAAAGAACTGAAAACGACTTATCGAAGAACAATTGGCTTCGCGGCGTCATCCTAATACTTCTTGTTCGCGAATCAATATTCGTTGGGTGGGGGTTTACCATTTCCAATAGTGCTGGTGACTAGGTACAAGTTATTTTTGTGTCACACTCCTATCAAACCTGATTTACTTGGCTTTTCGGGAATTGGTATCTTTGCATGTGAAGCTACCTCCCGCAAATACATAAATTCCTGGAAAACCAAGTAAATCAGATTTGATAGGAGTGTGACACAAAGATAACTCATATCATCCAGTATGATCAAACAATTAGAAGATGTTAGCTCTCTCCTCTCTTATTTTCCTCTTACATGATTAGATTTGGTTTCCTTTGCATCTTATTATGTTTTAACTTTGACTTCTTTTATAATAGGTTGGTTTCCCTGCTCAGTTGCATTCAAGTTTCGTTTTACCATTTCAGTTTTGGCAATGTTTGGTTCTGTTGTTTTTCAGTGGTGTTTAGTTTTGTTGTTGTATGTTCTTCATGCAAGTGTATACAAGTCTTTAGCTGATTCAGAATATAGAAATGAGCTTTTGAGGGGTGAAATGGTTAACGTGGCTTCAAATATGGAAGTTCAAACGAGGGAGACAAGAAAGAAAAAAGCGGACGTGGATATTAGTGCTGTTATTTCTCCTCTTAACATTGATTTTCAAAATGGTGTTATCCACTCCATCAACAACAAAGCTATTCAGAATGTAACAAGGGACAATCAGCTTTTGACTAGACGCAACTTGAGAATACAAATCAAAGAGATGTTGCATGGCCATGATGCCATATTTTCTTGTTATGAAGAGAACAATGGTGCTACTAAAGGTCATGTTCAGTTGATGAGTTCTGGATGTATCGTTGAGCTAGATGAAGGCAAAGGAACCAAGGTGCCTTTTGGGTAAGATGAGGCAGGTTAGGGGCAAGCAATTAGTACTAGCCGTATGGTCAATGTCCAAGAAAAGAAATATTCAGAAAAGCAGCTGGGTAAACTAGACCACTCAACCCATATTGGAACTCTAACCAGATCATCTTTCAAAAATTGCATGTTCGATTGCCAATGTTTAAGCACCATAGGTCTGTTGGCCATGTGTCATGGGGCTCTTTCCAGAACATTAGTGGCGTGATCAACAGAATCAAAAGTCAAGAGGAAGAAACCATTATCCGAAGATAAAACTTCGAATAGACTATAGGAGCCCCATATTCTTTTGGCAATAGAATTAACAACAGGATATGGTAATTTATGACCCATGAAATGACCAACTAGGGTGGATTTCCAAAGTTCGCAGCCATCCTCAAACACATCAAGTGGAGCAGCTATTGTCACACAACCATCAGTTATTGTAGGGGGAGCAAAATGCAGATTACGAACTGGATTCATACCAAGGGACATCCTACCCTTATTGTCATCAACATCAGAACCCTTCAAAGCATTTAAAAAATTCAATTTAGGGCTAAGGTTTAGTTGTTCTTGTTGCTGAGACCCAAGCTTCAACTCATTTTAGAACCCAACACATGATTCATTCCTGAAACAACATGAGAAGTTTGGAGACTAAAGTGTTTCTCAATGCTCACTTCAGAATCAGCTTGATTAACATTAGTAAACTGAGAAATCTTCATACCATGACTATTTAACATATCTTGAAGCTCTAATCCTAAGATGTATAATGTTCCTCTCGAGTATTGGTGATGTGGACCAACCTAGAAACACTAGTAAGGACCCATTACATGTTCCAAATGGTCCAATGACTCGGTCCAAGACAAAGGCATTGAAAAAGGCATTGAATGCATTGGTTTTGAATGTTTCAACTAAGTCAGAATTGAAAGGTCCATTAGAGTATCAAGAGGAGACCCTAGTACATCTTATCCATGTGCAAAAGGGGTCCAACATAACCTTATTTGGGCCATGAGGTGAGGACAGCAAAGGAAACAAAAGAATCCTTCTACAACTTGGAAACAACATGGGTGGCTACCTTTTCCTTTTGTTTCTAGGATTAAGGGGCTGCATCGAAGGCTATAAATAAGCCTTGATTCTATAATATTTTACTTCCTTCTCTTGTTCTCATGACAGAACATGGATTTAATATTATGGGCTTTGTTTTATTTTGTTAGCTACAGCCCAAGGCTTGTTTGGGCTTAATTAATACTTTGTTTTCAGTTAGGATCCAAGGCTTGTTTGGATTAAG
>Ga0325402_1001357_pt1:0-17500 | contig 19814 bp, 11 predicted proteins | sample PopdelMetagenome_22_FD_207212 | JGI IMG/M metagenome (GOLD analysis project Ga0325402, IMG submission 207212) | Populus deltoides microbial communities from Bellville, Georgia, United States - Xylem-PdKOR-R3 | ecosystem: Host-associated > Plants > Phyllosphere > Stem > Wood/Secondary...
ATTACATTAGTTATCTTATTCGAATAATGCTAATACTTGTAAATGTTGTCAGGCATTCATGATTATAACTTATGTTAACAACAAATCAAGTTCCTTTCATAGCTCAAGTGTCGGTTATACCATACAATATGGGCTATGAAAGTGCCAAGTATTTGTTGTACCAAGTGTTATACAACATAAATCTAGATTAACCATTTAACAAGCAAAGTATTAAAAGTGAACAAGATAACAAATATAAAGCATGTTAGTATCCAACATTAAGGTCCATGTTAAGTTTATATTATACTTATTCTTACACCATTAGTGTACCCTTTTCACCTTGACATAATTAACCTAGCTAGACATAATGAAAGAAAGAAACATAAATAAACAAGGAAAGGAAATAAAAAGCATAAGCAAAAAATTAATATAAGCAAAACTTGAGCATTACAATATATAAAGAGAGAGCAAGAGCATGATCTTGATCTGAACACCAAGATGCCTAAATACATGGAAAATGTCTCCCTTCATAGGCCAAAAATTGGAACTATTGATTTGTTGACTAATTGATTAATGGGTGGCCATATCTTAACTTGGTGACAATTCTTATCTTCTTGTCTGCCAAAAAAGTCATTGATAATGTCATAATTTAAATAGACTTCAATCATAAAAGTTCTAGGAAATTATCTCATCTTTCTAGGGTAAACATTTGAGATCATTTGGACTTCTAGAACTCGAGATATGGGCTGAACACTGAATAGTGTCTGGGCTGCAGGACAGATTCAGACTTCTTCATTGTTGCTATAATTTGGACTTGAAAACGGCCTTGTTAAATTTTGGACTCCGCATGAAAGTTGTAGGCCTATGTCTTACCTTTCCATTAATATAAAATAGACCTAAATCCGAGATCTACAGCTCTAGATATGACCCAATTACCGAACAATATTCCAGTTTGGATTGCACCAACATCTCTTTTCTAAGTTTGGCCATCTCTTTGTCCTTTCAATTTCAGTACTTCAACTCATCAATCGATTCTTTCATTTATGTGATAGGCCTACATTTAAGATGAACACTTACCATAAATTAAAGGTATCTTATATTATTAGATATGTTATTATAAAACATGTTTTAGTTAAAGAGTTATTGATACTTCAAGTGCAAAATGATGATATAAAACCTTGATAAAAATGCACTTTTAAGTACTAATCAATCAGGTAAACTTATATAACCTCTAGTATTTATAAATATCACGAGTCACGAGGTAAAGAACCAAGCAACGCATTTAGCCATCATTTCAACATAATTCAACAAGCTTCACATTGAAACACTTCCTACAACTTCATTATATTTTCTCTTCCTATACATTATTCACTTATTCCTTGTTTATTAATTTAAATATTAAAGAGTTTCTTATCCTGATAAAAGACTTATTTGCTAGTCAAACACCATCTTATGATATAAGTACCAAGAAAAGCCTAGATATTATCTGAAGTTTTTCATGACTTGGGTATATACCCAATAGAAATATAGCATTGACACTGGTAATGACATGCACAAGGCCATAATGCATTTGTTGCGATGTTGTGGTCGCAAAAATTAATTACCCTAGCTTCAAACATAACACACAAGATAGAATAAAGCAAGCAAGGGGTCGATCCCATGAGGAAGGTTCAAGTTAGATTTTTATGCTAGATGATACAATTTGGGGGGGTGGACGTTATCTAGGCTATAGAATAAGAAAACAGAAAACTATCAAACAAAATTTAATAAAATCAGAAAATTATCAAGAGAACAAACTTTGATCATAAGCACACATCCACTTACAGAAATCAGAACTGATCATGGAAACGAAAAATCAATTTATATTCTGAATATTTATCTCTTCTTAACATTGGTTAGTTAACAGATCCGCCGTATAACTAACCCTAACCATCAAACAACCACAGTGTCCGCACTAGTAATTTAATTCAATGGCAGCCTTAAGAACTAGATAAGTTGATTAATCAAGAAAACATAATTGTCCGCATTCTATGTTTGATTTGATTGAATGTTCTTTTTAAGATTAATAACGTAGATCCGCCACAATTATGAAACTCAGTTGCTTCACGAGTTCATATACCATAACTCCGGTTTTAATATCAAACATAGCAATAGATTGTCTACAGTAATAACTTAGAATCCGCTCTAGCAATTAAAATAAACAATCATAGGAAAAATAAGCATAGGAGAACAAACATGTTCATCATATAAACTGAAAAGAAAAGGTAAAATAAATCTCATAGTTCTTAAAATCCGAAGGTTTTCGTGTCCTTGCAACCAAGAAAAAGTGTTTAGCCTTGCATGTTTGTTGAACAACTAATCAAAAAGAAGGAAGAACGCATAATTTCATGTTTTTTAGAGGAGGGGGCGTTTTTCTCCTCTTGGCTGGCTGCCCCCCTTCTCTTCTCTCATTCTTTTTATATCCTAGGAAACCCTAGTCTCTATTTTACAAAATAATCCTCCCTTAAGTAGATAGTTTACATTTAAGTACTTCAATAACTATTTTCCTAAAAACAGGATAAATAGCCTTGTATGAAATCTTCAAACTTTGACTTAGAGGAGCTAAATTGCTGAAATAAAAACTTGGATATCGGTTTAGATGCTTTAGAACATAATTTGGACTTGTTTCTTCACGAAACCTGTTTGTTGGCAGAATTCAGTTGTTATCTTTGAAAAATCATATCTCCCTCATATGACATTTTTTTTACTGCAATTTGGAGAGTTGATAGACCTTTGAGTCAAGAATCTAAAAAAATTGAGTTTGCATCAATTGGACTTCTGTTGCTCCATATATTCAAGTCGGAATGACCAAAAGTCAACACTGGCATATTACGAGATTTGACTTTGAAGGCTGCGATTTCCATGTTCTTTCTTATTTTATTTTCTTGCCTTAGATGTCCAGAAAGGTATGGATGTTAGCTTTTTAATTCCACTAGAATCACTTCATTTCAACCTCTAGAGCTCACGCTCTGCACAAAACATCGACTGAAGGTCAAATTTGCCAATTATCTCCAATTTACTCCTTTTTGCATCTTTCATCCAAAAGTGCCTTCAAAACATAAAAAAAAAAAAGAATATCAAGGTATTTTATATATAAAACATAGGCAAAACACTAGTTAAATGTGGGTGAAACTATCGAATAATATGGTTGCGTCAACATTCCATGACTAAATGAAGTTATTATTTAGGGTGTGTGTGTGAAAGAGAGAAAGAGACAGTGTAGATGGAAAATGCCAAGGATCTAGATCACTTCATTGAATTGGGGTTGATTGTACTTTAGATATTCAGTCTTGGTTATAATAATACCTAATCCCATTATGTAACTCCTAGTGGTTGTTCTAGTAACCCTAATGATATGACAATGAGGGTTGTGTCACTCACTCCTTTTGGAACATTCTTTGTTTTAATTTCCATTTCAATGTCAAATGTATTAAATTGTTGATGCACTTGATCAATCCATATTATTCTACAAGTTACCCAATATTTTGTTCAATACATGAAAGTTTAATGATAGATGAGCTAAAATTGATATCTCGAATGATTTATGCCCATTGTTTGAATGGTTTGTTTTATGTAAGTAGAGTTTGGACTTCTCATCTAAAATCCCACTATTAACTAAAATGATACTAAAAAATTTCATGACAAGTAGTTGAAATAATTTCTTTATCAAATAAGACTAGTTTTAATCTAATCATTTTACATTAATCGGTACGTGTGTTTGCTTTATGCGTGAAGTTATCCCTACAATGTTATAATCAAAATAACTACCTCTCCTTCTTTTATCTCCTTTTATTTTTTGTTATAAAATAAAAGGAATAAACAACATTCTTCTATTTTTGTAAAAGGAGTTAGCAATTTATCAATGATAAATTTCATGACGTGAATCAATTTTAATAGAAAATATTATAGAATGTATATATCTAGGAAATATTATAGGATTAATCTAGTGTTGTAATCTCTACATTAACTATTATATATTGCCCTACATGTATAAATAGGAAAGATTAGCTAACTAATAGGTTAAGCCTTGTATTTCTCTTCAACTTGGTATCAGAACCTTACCACATTAAAACTCCTTTCTCCCACTCATTAATGGACTCTATAGCTGTAGAATCCTCCCACCACCAGACCTGTGTTGCAGTTCTACCGGCCGACCACACATAGGTTGCTACTGGTGCTTCCTTTCCTATAACAGCAGACTGCCTCTCTTGTAGAGCAAAACAATGGTTCCTCTTCTCATGTTTCTACCGTCCCTCTTTATATTGTGAGGGCTTCAACTCCCGCCATAGTTTTCTTGTACAATACTTAGCAAGTTATTTCATTGAAGCTTACAAACAACAATTGTTTATGTTAATGAATACAGATGAAGCCACATCTTCTTGGTTAGGGTATCTTCGATTTTGTTGATGGTTTCTTGCCATGTTCTTCTTCTCGTATAGCTAAAGCTGATGGTTCTGTTAGTTATTCTTTACACATTAATCCTTCATTTCTTCGTTGGAAGCAACATGATCAACTTATTTTGAGTGCATTATCTCTTCTCTTTCAATGGATGTACTGCATCTTGTTGTAATTGTTAGACCACTCATTGTGTTTAGCATACTTTTAAGTAAGTTCTCGTCTCTCTGTCTAATTCTCACATTATACAACTTCATGGGTCCTTTCAAAATCTTCGATAAGGTGATGCTTCGGTTGCTATGCATATGCAAAAAGCAAAATCCTTATTTGATGAATTGGTCGTTGTTGGCCGGGCAATCTCTCTTGAAGATTTTAATCTTCATGTGTTTCGTTGCCTTCTGGTGAGTTCAAAGACTTGGTAATTAGCCTCGCGACCAAGGCAAAACCTCTTTCATTTATAGATCTTCATAACCATCTCTTTACCTGTGAGTTTCTTAATAAGACCTCATGTCAATCCATGGCTGTCAATCCTTATCTGCTCCCCACAACACCTCTATTACCCTTAGCAAATATTGCCCAATATCATTTCTCTGCCACCTATAACAACAGCCCTAATTTCAGTCATAATAGAGGACGGTTTCATGACAACCAGTGTCCCAACAACAACCATAATAGCCACCAACACAAGTTTGATTTTTATAGCTTCTAGGGATCTGCTAACATTGATTGGAAGCAGGGCAATTGGTTATAAAATAGAAGGAATTATGGCTTTTCACAGTGGTCTGCTCACTAATCCTTTGAGCAGAAAGTCAAGTGTCAGCTCTGCGTCTTCTTCGGCCACATAGCCCCTCAATGCTCTCAACTTCGCACCTATGGACAACAGTCGACTGCCAATCTTGCTCTTGATAATGTTTCTGCTTCTAATCCTGTAGATTGGTTCCCCAACACTGGTGCAAATCAACACGTTACACCTGATCTTGCGACTCTAACCGAGTCTACACCCTATCTTAGTAATGATCATTTACATGTTGGTGACAGTAAGGGCCTTTCCATATCAAATATTGGGCATACCATGTTACATACTTCAAAACACACTTGTACCTTATCTAATGTTCTTCATGTTCCTCATATTACCAAGCCATTACTTTCTATACATAAATTTTATCATGATAATAATGCCTATTTTGAATTTCATGCACCTGTGTTTTATGTAAAAGATCTCACCATCAAGGCAGTGCTTCTTTCCAGTCAGAGTAGTTATGGTCTCTAATTCTGTCTAAGTCTTCTGCCACGTCAATCCCTTGAGCTTACTAGTCTCCTTACATCTTCACAACTGCTGATATCTGGCATAGTCGATTGGGTCATCCTACTTCCCATGTTTTTAATTTTTTAGCTTCTAAAAAAAATAGCTTGTACTTCTAGATGTTCTCTTGTTCAATATCAAGTTTGTCCACTAGGCAAGTCATCGCGTCTATCATTGAGACTTACAAGTTACAAAACTACTACTCTACTTGATTTTATCTTTAGTGATGTTTGGAGCCCTTATCCTATGTTTTTCTTTGATGGTTTTTGTTACTTTGTTATTTTTTGTTGATACGCATACAAAACATATATGGTATTATCCTCTTGTTGTGAAATCTGATGTGTTTTTTACTTTTCTTCATTTTCAAGTTCTTGTTGAGTGTCAGTTTTCATGAAAAATTAAATTTGTTCAAACTGATTGGAGTAGTGAATATCGCAAGTTAAACAGTTTGTTTCAGATTATTGGTATTCACCACTAGTTAATTTGTTCTCATACTTATTAGCAAAATGACATTGTTGAACGTTGTCATCGGTATATTGTCGAAATTGACCTTGCCCTCATAGAAGAATGTAGTGCTCCATTATGGTTTTGGAATTATGTGTTTTAATCCTCGGTGTATCTTATCAGCCGCATGCTTACTATTATCCTCCAAAATCAATCCCTATTTAAGTGTCTTTTTCATCATACTCTCGATTATGATTTCCTGCTTACTTTTGGGTGTATTTTCTTTCCATTTTTGTATCTATATCATGCTTATAAGTTGGATTTTCGTTCATCTATATGTGTGTTCTTAAGTTATAGCTCCTCTCATCTTGGTTATCACTGTCTTGATTTAGCATCTCAACGTGTTTATATCTCTAATCATGTCTGTTTTCATGAAAATCTGTTTCTTTATGCAAAATATGAATAGATAATACAACACCACCACACCTCCTCCCATCCTATACCTCTTACTTGCTTGCCCAACTTGTTTGATTCACTAATTTTCTCCCCTACTATACTTCTGGACAACAATACCAACAAACCACATAACTAAACAGCCCATTGCCCAACCATATCTGCCACCATCCAACAGAATCTCAGCCCTGCTCTTATGTCACTATCTACTTGTTTATCTAATGATCATTCTCTAGGTACATGTTCTCTTCCTTTATAGTTGTATTTTTCCAAGTCTTTTACTACAGAGTCTTCTGGTTCTGCTACCATCTCACAAGGTTGTACTGCCACAAGGCATACATCTCGGTTTGGTTCTCCAGCTGACCTGAATGTGGTTATTGATCTCTCCTCTTATCTTCTCTAATAGTTTACATATTTAGGTTTTCCTTCATATCGTCCCGCAGTTCATCAACATCTTATGGTCCTTCACCCACGGTTGCAAAAAACAACACATCTGACGGTGTCTACAGCCATGTCTACCAGCTTTATCTCTTGGGCACTCTTTCCTCCCACTTATAAACCCATTACATTCTCTGATGCTAACAGGTATGAGGCTTGTTATGGTGCTATGAAAGATGAAATTCAGGCATTGCGCTCTAACGATACTTGATCTTAGGTTCCTTTTCATCCTTCAATGAATATTCTTGGTAGTTGTTGTGTGTACAAGATAAAGCATCGTGTGGGTGGCAGCATTGAGCGTTATAAGGCGCACTTATTTGCTAGAGATTTTACACAGCAAGAAGGTATTGATTATTCTGAGATCTTTAGTCCTGTTATTAAACAAGTGACTATCTGATATACATAATGCCTTCCTCAATGGAGTACTTGTCGAAGAGGTCTATATGCAAAAACCTTCAGGTTTTGTTGACTCTAACCTTTCTTCTTATATGTGCCGATTATTTAAGTAAATTTTGTAGGCATAGTACACTCGTCTAAGTGATTTCCTACTTTCTCTTAGCTTTCACACTTTGAAGGTTGACACCTCCTTATTTATCTTGTCTGTAGGTGCTGATATCTTTTACCTTCTAATTTATGTTGATGATATCCTGCTTACAATTAGCAACTCTACTATACTTCAAAAACTAATATAGTTACTGAGTTCAGAGTTTAAGCTTCGAGACTTAGGAGTCGTTCATTATTTTTTAAGAATTGAGGTTCAATCCACTAGTGTGGGTCCGATGCTATGATAGAATAAGTATATTCTTGACATTTTTACTCGAGCTAGTATGACCTCTTGCAAACCTGTTGATACCCCTATTTCTACCTTCAAAGTTATAGTGCTGCCTGGTTATGTGTTTTTTGATCCTACACGTTTTTGTCAAATCATTAGTGCTCATCAATATCTCTCCTTTACAAGACCAGACATTTTCTTTGCTATTAACAAAGCCTGTCAATTTATGCATGCTCCTACAGATTCATATTGCGCTATTGTTAAACATATTATGCATTATCTTCAGGTTACGGTCTCTTATGGCTTACATATCACTCGTAGCTCCTCCTTTGCTTTATATGGCTTTACAGATGCAGATTGGGCAGGTAGTATTGATGATCACAAGTCTACGGGTGATTACCTTGTCTTCTTTAATCATACACCGATTTCGTGGAAATCAAGCAAGCAATGCACAGTTGCTCACTCTTCTACTGAGGCTGAGTATAAAGCCTTATTAGACGGCATTGCTAAGGTTATCTGGCTTCAGTATTTATTGTCAGATTTGCATATTACAACTAGTTTTTCTCCTACCATTTGGCATGATAATCTTGGTGATACTTATTTGTCTGTGAACCCTTGTAGATGTATTTACCAAGCCACTTTTTACTACTTTTACTACTTTTTGATTCAAGCTTCGGGTTAATCCTCCATCCTCATCTTGAAAAAGCATATTATAAAATGTATATATCTAAGAAATATTATAGGATTAATCTACTATTGTAATCTCTACATTAAGTATTGTATATTATCCTATATATATAAATAGGAAAGGTTGACTAACTAATAAGTTAAGCCTTATATTTCTCTTCAACTGGAAAAAAAAAATGAATGACTAGAAAGCTTGTGGCTTGTTATAATTACTCAAAAGGCATTACAATTATAATGTTTTTAAGATGGTGCTTAAGATTCAATAACTATAAATAGTTGATAATCATTTAATAATGATTTCTTTATAACTTAAATGGTGTGATTAGAGTATCATGTATAATTAGGCAATATCATATCTCAAGTAAAGAATTTAATTGATGCATTGAAAATTAGAATATACTACATATGTTACTTGCATGAGCTATATTTTAACGGGTAAGATAAGTTTTCTCCACATCAAAAATAAATATATTAACAATATCTAAATGATATGGGAGAATCACTGTTCCCCCACTTCTAAATCACTCATTGTGGATTACAACAGTAATCCACAGTACTTTTTTCATCTTCTTTTTTTTTTCTTTTTTTTTCCAAAATTGCTTTCCCTTTTTTTCCAACTTTGTTTTTTTTCTTTTTTTTCATTTAATTTTTTAAAAAACAATTATCTGTTGATTTTACTTTTTAAATATTGAGCTGGTTAAAAATTCCGCTTTGTAATTTTTTTCCTTTAAAATACTGTTGATTATATTTGTCGATTTTTTTTATATTGAGCTAATTGAGAATTTAGTTTTGTAATTTTTTCTTTAAAAAATTGTTGATTGCTACAGTGTTTCTCCGCATGTTCTTTTTGTTTTTGTTTTTTATGATTTTCTCCAAAATTATCTTTTTTTATTTTATTTTTTAATATTAAGTTGTTTAAAAATTACAGTTACAATATGCGAGGGAAGCACTGTAACTTTCCTCGCAAATTACTGTGGATTGCCACAGTATTTTTTCTTATATGGTTTTTTTCTGTTTTTGTTATGTTTTTCCTAAAATTGTCTTTGTTAATTTTATTTTATAAATATTAAGTTGGTTAAGAATTGCAATTACAAGTAAATACAAGTTTTTCCTCACAAAACACTATGGATTGATACAGTTTTTTCTCACATGGTTTTTTCTAGTTTCTTTTGTGTTTTTTTTTTTGTAATTTTTTTTTCCAAAATTATCTTCATTGATTTTATTTTTTAAAATATTGAGTTGGTTAGAATTTAACTTTGTAATAAAACTTAATCATTTGAGGAAAGCATTGTAGTTTTCCTCACAAAACATTGTTGAAAATTACAATTACAAGTCATTACAAATAAAGTTAAATCATATAGGGAAGCGTTGTAGTTTTTCTCACAAAATACTATGGATTGCTACAGTATTTCTCTAAATGGTTTTTTATTTTATTTTATTGGAAAGCACTGTAGTTTTCCTCATAAAACATTGTCAATTACTACAACGTTTTTTCTCATGGGTTTTTTTCCTTCCAAAATTATCTTTGTTGGTTTTTTTTTAAATATTAAGTTGGTAAAGAATTTAGCCTTGTAATGTTTTTTGCTTTTTATTAACAGAAAAGCTAAATCATGTTGCGAAAGCACTGTATCTTTCCTCCCAAAACAATGTGGATTGCTACAAATTATTTTGTTCAATCTCTAAGTTTTGATCACCAACACAACTTTTTTTTTTCCGTCATGAAATATTGGCTCCATCATACCTTTCGTTTCTATTACCTATCTAGCGCTGGTTTATAATTATAACACTATTAAATATATTTGTTTTATAAGTCCGCGGCAGCGCGCGGGCATGCATCTCGTAATATATAGGTGTTGTTAATATGTTTTCAAGTAGTAAAAAAAAATAAAAAAATCCAAAACTCTCCTGTTTTTGTTTTTTATATATTAAAATAAAAACATATTAGATTAATCAGAGATAACTTATCAAATGCATACACTGGTCATGAATTAGGATGGTTCATTTACTTCATTTTTCTAAGACTATCTTTTATTTCAGGGGTAATTACAAAAACCCTTTAATAGGTTGATTTGAATTTCACTTCCATACTTTTACAGGTTAATCTAAATTTTTCTTGTAGTTTATATATTCAATAATAATGTATATTCTTAACAATGCATTTTGTTTGAATTTTTTGTTTGATCTATGATGTAAAATGTAATTTATGAAAGTATGAAGTAAAAGTAAAATTTAGATCAAACTATAGGAGAGTTTTTGTAATTATATTTTTATTTGATTATATGATAATTAAGATAGACGCTCACAAAACAATCACTGAATTCTTTTAACAAAATACAAGCTAAAAAAAACACTTGCTAAAATTAAAAATAATCTTACTAAAAAAAGTAAAATTTTTATTGCATTTAAAAAAATAATAACTCAGATATATTTTTAGTTAATTTCATAAATTAATAAAGTAAAATATTTAATATATATTTAGTTATTTAAATTCAAACTAAATAAACATAAAATGAAAAAAATACAAAAAAAAGTCAGGCCCAAGGCCCCAACATGCATACCCCATAGATATTTAGGCCTAATATATGGCATGACTGCACAGCCAATGTGCTTATGCTTTTTTTTATTGTAATATATAAATGGGTGGATGACACTTATTTGTTTTTGTTTTTTTAAAAAAAAAACAAATGACACGTCATTTGTAAACCAAGTTTCTTACAACGACAAAGGTGGCTAAAATATTAGGATGTGCTTTTTTGTTTCAATAACTCAAATTCCAATTTATTTTTATCTAAAAACACTAAAAAACACTCTTATAATGTCAATAAATTAATTCTCCAACTTAAAAACCACCAAATTGGTTAAAAAAACAAAATCAATTTGAAAAAATAACATTTCTCAACTCTAATCAATTTTTTTAGGTGATATGGGATCTCAAAAACACTTCAATGACACTCATCTCGTCAAGAAGAACACTTTAACACCAAGTTTGACTATTTTTATCAACAAAATTAGACCAAACCACCTCTTCTTATTTTTTAACTGTTATTTAGTGAATCTCTTTCTTTTCTTAAATTCAAGAACTAAAATGTGAATAAGATAAAGTTTTGAACTTTAATTATTAAACTAAAAGGACAAAAAAGAATATTTAGAAAAATCCTAAAGCAAAATTAAGCAAAAGGGTTTCCACCATTTTCTTCCTTTTTTAAAAAACAAAGGGCTCCCATTTCTTCTTTGTTTTAATTTTAGTCCTGTAATTTTCAATCTTTTTCAAAAATAAAATATGATTCTTTTTTGTGAAATCAAGTACCAATCCAATACCGGGATATTTTTCTGAGATCGAGATAATCGAATGAAAAGTAAATTCAAAAACAAATTATCAACCTTAAATTTTATTTAACACAACATTGAAGGATGAAATTAAAAAGAAAAAACTCATTGATTGAAGGTAAAAAAATATAAAAAAAAGATAGGACCAAAAACCACACCTTTCTCAAAAACAAAAGAGTTGTCATATTTTCTTTGTTTCAATTTTAGTCCCCTCATTTTCAATCACTTGAAAATAATAAAATTGAATTATTTTTCATGAATTGAGCACTAACCCGATATCAAGATTATTTTTTAAAAACCTTAATAACAACATAAATTATAAATTGAAACAAATCATACCTCAAAATTTTATTTAATAGAATATGAAGTGATAAAATAAAAAAAGAGAGAAAAATATTGTTACAATTTATAAAGTGTGAAAACAATGTTTTCCTTGCACCATTTAGTGTTTTATTATTATTATTATTATTATTATTATTATTAAATGGTATACTCACACTTTTGATTAAATATGCAACCGATAGTTTTTGGTGCTAATTATGTGATTGAGTGCAAAGACATTAGTTGCACGTTTGAGCAGTGAATTTCACATGTATTAGGAGTGAGATATATATATATATATATATATATATATATATTATTTCACAACACTTATTTATTTAATTCCACTATATTCATAAAATTTACCAATCATGTCAATATTTCAAACAAAATCCCCCCTCCCTACTTTCTCTCTCTAGCCGAACGGGTTCACAAGGAAAGGGATTGAATTTTCTTTTTCATTTGTTCAACCCTTCCACTTTCCCCACTTTACATATGTTTCTAAACTTAGCTCTAACAATAATTTACCCTTTCAATCATCTTAATCATAAATATCCATTTCTTCTATAATACCCAAAACATCAAATGTTAAATTTTCAAAGCTAAAACATAATAAGGGTTGTTCTTACCTTTAAACAATAAGAAATCAAAGAAGATTTTGGAAGAAATTTAAGTCTCTCTCCACTTTTGCTTTCTTCTCTCTCTAGTGCCAAAACTCCTTTTCCAAGCTTTTAAACCACTTAGAATCACTCCATTTCTTCCTTTAATCACTAACTAAGCCTTTGATTGCTTTTAATAAACTACTATTTTAGAAGAGATTTAGTAAAAACTTTGTTGTAGAGATTAAAAGAAAACCTTGCCCTCTTTTTTCCCACCAAACCATCCGCCAAGAGGAGATGGAAAGGGTATTAATACTCCTCATTTTTGTTTATTTACAATTTGACCCTCTTATTTTGCTTAATTGTAAATTGATCCCTTTTATTTTGTCTATTACTTGACCCATAATAATTTTTTAACATTCTTTATCTTGTCTTTTGTTACCTTTAAAAGTTCAATTTCACACCCAAATCCCTTATTATCTAATCCTTTCCTTGATATCCAATTTAAATAATTAATATTAGAAACATTTTTCTTATATTTAATTTCTAAATTTTGTTTTTTTTTATTAAGGCTTTTCAAAGAGAACCAACAGTAAGGTGATAACCCAACATCCTTGGGGTTATTCAAGCACTAAGCCTAAATGTATATAGGTGGGCGAGCTGTCAAACCCATCAACTTTAGGCTCAGCCAAGTATATATAGGTTTGGTGAGTTACTAGACCAAGCATTCGCTCAGCCTAAAAATATATGGGTTGGGCAAGCTATCAAACCCAACAATTTTAGGCTTAGCCAAGCATTGACCCAAACATATATGGGTTTGGCGAGCTGTCAGGCTCAATATCATTGGGCTTAGCCAAATGTTGAGCTCAAACATATATGAGTCTGGTGAATTGTTAGACCCAATATCCTTGGGCTCAGCCAAGCACTGAGCTTAAACAAATATACAGGTCTAGCGAGTTGGTAGACCCAACATCCTCGGGCTTACCCAGGGGCTGAGCTTAAGTACATGTGGCTCTAGTAATCTTATTAGACTATATGTTGGATCACGAGATTTTAATGAGTCAGAGATATTTTTCCTTTGATGAATCATAGATATTTTTCCTCTTTGACATAAAAAATGTTTTATGCTAACAGGAAAACATAACTTTTTAGCCCTCATCTCCACCAAAAGGTAAGAATCATGGGCTATAAAGACCAACTCTATTCTTAAAAGAAAGGGGTTCTCAATCTTCATTCTCTACTGCATATTTATTTTCAGAGTCTTTCTCTAAAATATCAGTCTTTTCTCTAAAAAATATACTTAATTAAGTATTAGAGAGTCTATAAATTCATCAAAGATGACCTTTTACAGTTATCAGCCATCATCCACCTTGGTTTACTAAATACCAAGCACTAGCCACCAACCATCTTGACTTGGAAGAATTGATCAAATTGCTAAAACTAAGAGATTAACTAATTATCCAAGGCATAAACCTGCAATCAAGCTACTTGGATTTTCTTGCAACATCATCAGTTTTTATCTTTATATTCTCATACTATGCATAAATTTTCTAAATAGCAAACCAAGCTACCTCATATTTTAAAGGCCAACATTCCTAGCTCTTTCTTTCTTTTCATCTAATTTTGTAATTACTATTACTTTTATCTTAGTTTTGATGCTCAAATTGCCATTTGCTGAGTTTTCCTTGTTTGGTCAGTTTAGGAAAAAAGAAAAATGATGTACGCATAATACTTTGGCGTGAAAACGAGAATTGTTAAACTATTGTTCTTATTTATAAATGAAACCTCATTACCATTAAGACTATGTAGCAGTTGTATGTCTAGCATAAGATTCCATCTAGACTTTTGTAAAGATCCATGCATGTATACGAAAAATTATTGTCCATAATATGCAACCATAATACTAGGTGGTGAAGGATTAATGAAAACACTACATTCCAATCTGGTTTTTTGTTTTCCAAAATCAGTTTATTCCTTGATGTCCAGATGCCATATAAAATTCCATGTGAAAGAAAAATAATTGCTTTTTGTTGGAATTTCTCAGTCACCAATGCACTCCAACTTTCTCCCCACCATTTTTCCTAGCCTGGAACCACCATAACTAACCTCCCTCATTCTAGACCAACAGCAGTTGTTCCTCACAAACCAATTTCAGCTTTTCATTTTTTTCCTTACTGTGAACCTCCAGCAGCCTTCCCAAACCAGTCCCTTCTCCTCATTCATTATCTTCTTCACTCCTTCACCATCAACACATAACCATTCTCAATGCCATCCAAGAGCCAGGCAATAACCAACAATAACTCTCAACGCCACCCAAACACTTCACAAATTAATTGCTCTATTTGTCCACTCTCTCATTCTTGTCATTATCAACCATCGATGCCACCAGTAGTCATAGAGATTCGTTAATGCCGGCTTCAATACCACCAACACCGATCATCTTCCTCCTCTTCACCCATCGAGTAGGGCCTCTAACTTGCAACATGATAACAACCAATATAAACCATCACTTTATCTCCATAACACCATAACACCCACAAGACGACCCAGCACAAACCATCCATGTTTCCCCTCTACTCCAATCGAGAACCTCAAGAGTCACTCCTAACCCACTCACGACAACACCCACCCACCAATCCACAGCAGCCCCCTCTCGTTGGCATCAAAATCCAAAAACCTTGTTTAAAATTAGGGTTCCAGTCGAAGACCCAGCAGATTTCCTCTCTAAAATCCTATTTCTCTCAACCCATCAACTCCCTTTTAGCCACCATCGACAGCCATTCCATAGCAATACCCAACGTCCTTCACCTATGATGGCAGCAGTAACCACCTAAAGAAGAAAAAATGAAAAATAAATTGAGAGGAAGAAGGAATCATATCTAAAAAAAATTAAAAACAGTTTGTGTATTTTTCTTTATCTTGCAGGTCGGGTGATAGCCACTACCGGCACAAGAGGGAAAGAGAAGAAGATGTTCCCGATCCATTGGTTTTCTTGTCTTCACAGGTGTCGGCACGTGGGCTCACGCGCTGTCAATGGCGGTGGTGCATAAGACCCAGGTGCCACCATTGTTCTCATAACTTAGAAGCTTCTCAGCACTGTTCCACCACTTTGAAGAGCTTGTTAGTACTATTGTAATATTTTCTTAGTGGTCGGGAGACAATTTTGCAATCGATTATTATTTCCCTATTTTTTTTACCCTCACATATTTAATATTTGAAATTATGACTTACACGTGATGTGCTTTTTCTAAACAAATCATCTCCCCTTCCACCAAAACAATAGCAAAAAATCTTTCTTTCAAAAATACAATTTTTATTTTAATTGCATATGGTCAAATCTCTCAAAAATAGATTATATCTGCATATTTTCTTATATAAGAAAAACATTTTTCACTTTGCATGTATTCTTGGATTTAATAACTAGTTTATTAAAACCATAATAATTTGACCTATGTGTTAAAAATACCAAAAAAATTATTTTGTTTCTTTCAATATCTGGGATTACGAACTTATATGTAAGACATATTTTCGGTATTAAATAAAATGACGATTCTTTTTATTTTCATATGTTTTGAACCTGATAAAATAAGAATTTTCTTACTGAGGAGGGCTTCTTTTAAACCTTAGAAAGACTAATGGTTAGAAAACACAACAAGACCATAATTTATTTCAGAAAAATAGCAATGCAGCTTACCCTAGGTAAGGTGTTTTAGGGGTGATACATCCTCCCCTATTCACAACATATTCCCTTATCCTGACTCTCGCAGACCAATAGGTTTTCTAGTGACCGTAATACTAGGTGGCGACTCTCATTTCCTTTTACTGATAAGAAACAAGAATTCCTTGTTTTTTTTCCTTTTCACGCTAAATCCCGCTTCGAGAGGACGATGTCGCACACGTGCGACATCTATAATATATTGCTTTTGTCATACCAACTGTAAATTCTTCATCGAGATTATCACCCATTAGAGAGCTTTTGTAGAAATTCACTTTTAAGCCAAATGTCAATTCAAGTCACCTAAAGATTCCTTAACATGAAGTAAAGATGTATAGCCATTTGAAACAAATATTCTCATCCCTAATTTATTCCTTTAAAATAGTCATTGTCAGATGCTCTTCCAAAAAGTACTGACAGACCTTCAACTACAATGTCAAAAAGAAAAGGAGAGAGAGGGTCACCCCATTGGAAACCTCTCTCGCCTATAAGCTCTTCAGTCAGAGACCAGAATAAACTGATTTACTAAATTACCTGCCATGACAATTGACAATTGAAAAGAGAAAAAAAAAAATCACTCATCTATCACACTTGATTAATCATATGTATTACTTTTTCAATCATCTATTTAGTCAATCAATCAATTTGTTTTTATTTAATGGATGTTTTCTCTAATTGGCTCTAGAGGTCTAAAATATAAATCTTCATAATCCAACATATTCTCTAATAAGTCATTTTGTTTCTTTTTATGATGAAAATATCATATAATATAATACAATATAAAAGATTTAAAAAATATTTTTGAAAAATAAAAAAATATTTCAATTATATATTCATACTAAGACGTTCAAATAAGAGCCTAAATTAATACATGAATGTGTATATAAATAAACAAAAAATACAAACTGTAAAGAAAAATGACTATTGAACAAACATATATACACACACGGCATATTGCACGTGCAATGCTGCGGACAGGGGTAGAGCCTTTTACAAGGCTAAGGAGGGTTGTAGCCTAGGTCAAAAAA
>Ga0325402_1001360_pt1 | contig 19791 bp, 8 predicted proteins | sample PopdelMetagenome_22_FD_207212 | JGI IMG/M metagenome (GOLD analysis project Ga0325402, IMG submission 207212) | Populus deltoides microbial communities from Bellville, Georgia, United States - Xylem-PdKOR-R3 | ecosystem: Host-associated > Plants > Phyllosphere > Stem > Wood/Secondary xylem...
GACCCACATTTTGTTGCTAATGAATGGCCAAGTGATCAGCAACCTTGTGGTCCAATATACTGCACCACCATTGCCACTCCTCGTTTAGTTGTGTTTAATTATGAAGTGTGATCCACTTTTACTCTTCTAAATAGTTCTTCTTGTCTCTTGGCTTAGACCACGCTATATGTGAAAGGTGTTTTCATTGAAGTTCATCGCGACTTTAATCAATAGCAATGCAAATAAAATTAAAGCTAAAGCTACGGGGAGTTTAGTCATAAATAAATTATTTCTTTTTTCTTCTCATTTCTGAATAAATAGAAACATTATCTACTCTACTAAAAGAACTGACCAGCTTCTCGGGAAGGAGTTGCCCCTTTTTATTGCTATTTTTTTTTCAATTTCATTGTTGATTTTGAATTGAACTTCAATATTATGTTATCCAAATAGCAAATAACCGTCTAGTATTTAGTTATAAGTGTCTATTTTTATCATCACATAATTAAATAAAAATAAATTTAAAAAAAAAACTAAAGTTGTTATATTTAGTAGAGTCTATTATCCGGATCATGGGTTCGACAGGTTAAGCTTGAAATCTATGTCAATACAATTTGTCACTATTTTTTAAAGGCAAACCAAGTTTTTTTTATTAATCGTCCAGATTTTCTTTAGACTCGTCAAGTTGACTGGATCACGTTAAGACAAATCCTATACAGGTTGATTTTAAACCAAGGATGGGCAAGAAGTTGAATCGAGAGGTTTCAAAAAGTTGAACCGCTAGGTTAGATCCCTTTTTTTAATTTTTATTTACTTTTTAATTAATATCTTCTCTCTTATTTATTAAATTACTTAGCTTAAATATTATTTCATAGTAATTAGTTTTTTTAGGGCTTTTATAATTTAATAATACTTCAAAGAAATTATTATAATCTATCTTTAAATTTTTTTTTCTTGTTAATTGTAAGACAGATTAGTTGTATTTGCATTATAAATTTAAAAATCATTTGTGTCTATATATATATATATATATATATATATACTGGAAAGGACAATTGATATTAAATATTTATATTTTTATCTATCTTTTATTTTTTGCTAGGAAAAAATCAAATTTTTGCTTTAGTTTTTAGTTAGCATTCACAACTTTATTTTGATTTATCAAGTAATATAGTTTTTTAATCAATTGTATTTGTCGTATGTTGACAATAAGGCAAGCTATTTGTAAAAAAAGGGTAAAACAGGAAAAAAAGTCACCATCTAGTTTTATGGCAACTAGAAACCCTAATTGGTCTTCAAAGATTCTAGGTAAAGGGATGATTATGTAAAGGTAAACTGCATTGTTGTTTGTTTTCAATGATAAAAGTATTTTAATGTAATTTTCCTAAATTGATATGTATATTATTCAAGATATTATTTTTATTCACAAAACAACATTAAAGGATAGAGCTCGATGTTTGACCTTACCTTCCTGGGTTATTTGGTGGACTATATTAATTGACTCTATTATATGTTAATTAATATCCAAAGAACATGGTTTATTGTGAGACCATTCCATCCTAGGTCTTTTAACAGATGATAAAATCATTTAATATAAGGTTGAGTTATTCATGATCATGATCAACTGACTAAATAATGTCTAAAGAACAAGGTCAAATTTTAGATCACTCCATCTTAGGTTATTTAGAAATGGCAAACACACACACACACATATTAAAAGGCTTAATATAGTTTGAAAATTTCATGTTATCCATTATATAGCGTCCCAAGAAGGCCCACTATTGTACCATTTCATTTTGGGCTACTTAATAAATTATAGGAATATCAAATTAAATTTGTAAAATAAAAATATTATGTGGTTACTAAAAATTGTATTAATTGATATTCTAAAGATCAAGAATTAATTGATACTGTTATTCACTTATGACATGTGAAGAACAGGGGCAATATTGAACCATAACATTCTGGGTTGATTAACAGTTAATGGAAACAATTAATTCATTGATGAAATATTAATTGATTCTATTACTTGATAATCTACATAAAAAGATAAGGCCTAGTATAAAACAATTCCATCTTGAGTTAATTAACAATTAATAGGAATAACCAGTATAAGCACAATTTTATTATTATTATTATTCTTTATTAATCAACATCCGGAAGACAAGGCCTAAGATTAGACCATGCCATTTTGGGTTGAGTAATCAATTATTATTATTAACAATGTTTTGTTTTTTCATCTAAAAATAATTGGTCCATATAATGTTCATCACAAACTTTTTCACAATAATAAAAAAAATTCTCAAATTCAAATTTCATGACTATATTCAACCATCTTATCTTATCCACCCAATCAACAAACAAATTAAACATTAATCGATCCATATTCAATCACATAAAAAACAAAACCAAATCCAATATTCAACAAATTTAACAAGCCCCTAACAAAATAATTTCAATTATTTAAAATAAATTCTCATAATATTCATGTCCATCCAATATTCATGAAAATCATGGCAAATCACAAACACACATGAATCCAAATCAATAATGTCCAAATAGTTAAAAAAACAAATATGCACAACTATGAGCATTTTGTCCTAGATTTCACAGCATTTAGCGATTTGTCAAAAAAATAATTTGAGTTTACGGATCGACCTTCCAAGGTGTTTGGCGTGTCTAGGACCTACGAAATCAAGGTTGGAGGACTGTTGGAACAATGGCAGAGCGTGTACCCACACATCACCACCATTATCAACGCATGGTTTCATATGTCGCCACTGCTGGAGGAGCATGAGCAGATGGATCCAAAGCTCCTCTGTCTCCTCTTTGCTTCTATACTAGCAGTGACTCTCACCGCTGCTCAAGAGAGAGACCTGGCCTTCCAAACCTTCGACCCTCTTCTCTCTCTCTCTCTCTCTATTATAACCTTTCTTCCTCTATAATTATTCTCTCTACAGGTTGTGTGTCACAGTTGTTGGTGCTAGTGTTGACTGTTGAATGAGTTCATAAGGGCAGTGTAGGAATCAATGATTATTGTTGATAAAGAGAATGAACGATGTAGAGAGGGGATGTGGTCGCAACTAGTGTTAGGATCATGTTGTTTGTTGTCAGGTGTTGTGTCGGGGGTAATGATTGTCTATCAAAGTGTTGGCCATAGAAGAAGTTCCTGAAGCAGGTGGAGACTCTCTTACTACCATTCACGAAGGAATTAAAAATTGTTACTGGTGTTAAGAGGTCATAATTGTAGGGGTTGTGCCTTTTCTATTGTCATCCATGGCTAGTGACAATGTTACTCACAGTAGGGGATGGTGGCTTGTCTTTGAGTAGGTTAATTATATTGGTAGTTTTTATTCGTCTGAGAGCTCATGATTTTTTGCCTTTCTTTTCTTTGTTTTTATTTTATTTTGCTTTTTTTTTAAATGAGAGAGTGTTTTTTCATGTGGGGTCTTTTTTTATTAGGATGTTACTGTGTGTGATGTGTGTATGTCTATTTATACTATAATGAACCTTCTCAACCCTTCTATCTTTTTAGATTTTCTAGAGATTTCTTCTACCTTCCTGATTTTCTAAAGAGTTCACTTCTCATAAGACAACTTTGTTTTTCCTTTTTTTTCCCCTTCCGTTTATTTTTTAAACTAAACTAGTTCTTGTTTCTTTTTTTCAATTACATTTTACTCACTAAAAAAAATCTCTTTTTTTATTGATTTTCTCTTTTTTCTTCTTTTCTACTGGATTTTTTATTTTTTAAAACTTTATCAATAAAAAAAACAATACGTGAAATGGTCTAAAATTATGAAATGACCATAAATGTATTTTTTTATGAATATTGGTATTTTTTTGTTTTTCCAATTTTTTTAAAAAAAATATGTTGAAAACAAGGGTAAAAATTGAGTGATGATAGTTACCCTCTCTTTACAAGATTTATGATACAAAGACAAGGAAAAACACTTTTCCTTGACTTTATATTGTAAGTTTTGTTGAGAAAAAAATAATTACATAAAAAGATAAATGACAAGATAAAACTTGGGATTAATATAAAGAATAAAGTGATCACCTTGGGATGCTTATGAATGAAAAGATTAGATTGGGATCCACACAAATGAAATGGATCATCTTAAGATCCATGTAAATTAGATCAATTTAGGATCTTAAGTAAAATTAGGACAACTTGGGATCCATATAACTGCAAGGATTAACTTAGAATCCACGTAAATGAAAGGATCAACTCTGGATCGATATCAAAATGATCAAATTAGGATTCATATAAAAAATGATCAACCTAGAATCTAGATCAACTTTGAATTTATTAAATGATCATCTTAGGATCTATAAAAGGATAAACTTAGGATTTATGCAAATAAGATCAACTTGGGATCCATATGAAAATATGTCAACTAGAGATCTATGCATAAGAAAATAAAAAGAATCAACTTGATATCCATGTAAATAAAAAAAAAAGGCTCAACTTGGGATCCATTCAAATGAAAAGGGATCAACTTGGGGTCCATGTAAATAAAAATGGTCATTTAGAGTTGACTATCCTCGAAAAAAATAGGGTTTAATTGTTTGGTTACCAGCTTTATCATAAAAATAAGTCAAATTATCAGGTGACTAACCTTATTATAAAATTGCAAAATGGGTTGAATTGTCAGGTGACCAACCTCAATTGTAAAACATGGTCCAATTATTAGGTTACCAACCTTAATATGAAATCCAAACAAGTTAGCTTGACTTACTTGGTTACAAGATTTGGCTATAAACCTCTTTACAATAAGGTTGAAATTGAAACTTCTTGATGGTAGGGCATCTTTTTCTTAATTGCAAGGTTGCTTCCTAATTCCAGGGTTTGATATACTGATTGCAGGGTTGGCTCTCCTGATTGCAGAGCTTGATCTCTTGATTGACCTGATGGCAAGGCTAATTCTCCTTATTGTTGGGCTGAACTTCTTAACAGTAAGGTTTGATCTCCTTATTACAGGGTTCATCTACAAGTTGACCTACTGGCAAGGCTTGATCTAAAAAATTTCTTTTTTTGGATCACACTCGATAAAATATTGTCAATAAAGATATTAAAAATTAAAAGTTAAAATTGACATAAATTTTCACACATGCACATTGCTTTTAAAAATTAACATCTTATTAGAACATTTAGTTTGGGAGTATCAACAATTTATTTTGATTTTATTTATAGAGCTTGCCTCTTGGAGTCAATGGGGAAAACATAAAATTATATTTTGAAGCTTAATCTTCTTTTTATGTCATATGGATCTTCAAAGACTTCTAGCCTTGGCTCACCTGTTTTGTTTTTGTTTTTTTTTTTTTTGGAAACAAGTGCTATATAGGCTCACCATAAATTCATCTTTCCAATAACTCTATTTTCAATCACTGGATGGGCGCAATTAGTACATCATATTAACTTGGCTCATATTGCCTGTATTTGTTTTGTCCCTAAGTGTTATTCAAGAATATTTGTTCAATATTGCTTATATTCTATTATCATAATAAAAAAAAACTAACACCACAACCAATAAAGTAGTTTTTCATTTCAGTATTTTGCATGTTATCACCATGGATTTCTTCATTTTTTAAATAGGATTGCCCACATTTGATCTAACCATGTTTATTAATCCAATGGTTATTAAAAGACACCCATGCATCACCATCATTCTCATATGTGTCTTCTACCACTCATACCCTGTGATATAGTTCTTCGAGTTATTATTTGGCTACTACCATTGCAAAAGATCTCTTTAATTTGAATTACGCCCAACTAATCTAAATGCATATATCTTTCCAGTAGCCACATAAAGGAATGCATTCATCACCCCTATCATCATTATCAAATGTTTATTCTACCATTCATGACTTGTGATGGACTTCACATAATCATCTCCAAATTGGATTGCCCCCATCTGATCTGTAAGTGTTTATCTTTCTAGTAACCATCAAATGACACACATGCATCATAAGATGTTTATTTTTCGATTCACTGTTTATGTTGGAATTCATCATTAGCTAATGCAATGGGTTCTTCAAACTAGAATGCTCCATGCTGATCCGGCTACATTTATGTTTTCAGTATCCATCAAAAGACATGCATCATCATCATTATTGTTTTTTCCAAAAACTTTACAAATCCAACCAGTAAGAATTTTGTTATAATTTGTTTTTTAAGAAGTCATCTTTTGTGTTCCGTGAGACCATACTATAAATTTTAATGATTATGTTTATGTATGTTCCATTATTAAAATGAAATCATTGAGATGTAAATTTGAAAGTATTTTCATGAATTGTACATTTATTTATTTTATCAAAAGCTCAAAACATGTCATTCAAGTGCTATGAAGCAATTTTTAGATTGGGTATATGATGAAATTAGTGTTAGTTAGGATTGTGAAGAAAATAGTTATCCCAAGAAAATGGCTATCTTTTGCAAGATGAATGGATTCTTCAGCAAGTGAAGGGTTATTTGAAGAAGAAGAAAAAGGTTGTATTCTAAAAGAAAGTTTTGGCTTATAAAATGCATCTTGCTTCACGTGGTATGAATCTATTTGAAAAACTATGATTCAATGCCATAATAAAATAATATGCAACGCACAAAAAAAAATGATGATTTTATTTAAAAAAACATTTCTCTTTTGTATTTTTTTTAACAAGACTTATCAATATAAATAAATTGTTCTTGATCAGAAAAGGCTTTTAAAACACAAAATATAAGCTATGTGGTTCATGTTTACAAAAGAACTGGATATAAGGCTCAAAGGTATTTAAGGGTTCAAAGACATAAGATCATTTATTCTATATGGAGATCTTTTAGGCTTACTATTTGGATTTTGTCATTTTTTTATATCAATCTCACTAAAATCTCAATTCTTCAAAGTACATCTTGTGCTTTATATTGACATTTTATCTTTAATTTTTGGACTTTGCACATTGCACCATCATTAGGGACATTTAGAGAACTCTTCATCTTCTTTCTTATGTTTTCTTGTTGTATGTGATTTGATCATTTTATTTTTCATTTGAGCATTTTCTCGCTCTCTTTTATAATATTTTCATCCCTTTCACATTTTCTTATTTCTTTCTATAAGAAGGATTTCATGATTGTTTAAAACGTTATAACATATGTCCAATGTGAGAAGTGATTCTAGTCTGAGCTATTATCTAAGAAAAATATTTTTAAAGCTCACAAAAGGACAATATGAGTTAAATTTTATTTCTAAAGGATATAACAAAGACGATGTTTCTTTATCTTAAAATCTAAATATGTTCATGTTGATAAATCCTAAACTTATTACATATCATTACTGATAAGGAAAACCATGAAGTTAACCTAAGAAAAAAACTGGTGGGATAGGTGGTTTCATAACTTGAATATGCATTGTTTATTATTATTTAAGACATCAAATCATTTGATTTTATTTTAGATAAAATTATATTATTTCAAGCAATATTCTCAGTATTGAGGTTCACTGAGAGTAAAAAATGGTATTTTAGGGTCAAAGAGGGTTTGAAGCAAGATTTTACATTTTTAAAGGTTATTAAATATGGGAGGAAATATTTTAAGATTCAAAAGGAAGGATTTCCCCTTAGCACTCATATGATATGTCTTGGAATTTGATCAATTTTAAGAATCTTTAAATGAATTTGCCATTATATTTATCTAATAATAGATGAAAATAAAATGTCAAATGTCTAAACAATCATATGACATAGAAAATAACAAATTTCATTAAAAGATGTGACACGATCCTAAAATCATAGGAAAAACATATTTAAGAGAAACAAAGTTCTGATTTCATCAATGAGAATGTAAAATGGCTTTAGTTACAAAGCTCAATAATAAACAAAAAAAAGAGAGTTCTTAATGCAACATTCCTTTGATTTTCATTTTTCTTCATCCAATATTCATGATCTAACAACATTTAGTAGGCTTCTGCTATCTATTCCAATCATTTGCTATGTCAATACCGAGTTGATGATGACAAGGTATGTACCATTATTCTTCATAAATGCAACATGTCCTTGCCTTACTAACTTCCAGAATTGATAAATAAAGTTCTTGTATTTTTCAATTGAATAGTAGAAAATCTTATCGTGATACTCACATTTCATATTTTGATTATAACACCTTAGGTATGGTGATTGTATGGCATTCGACAGGATAGGAGAAATATGTCTGGTACTCAAGAAATATTGGTAAGCACTGCTTAGCAGTGGAGGTATATCAATATTAGATGAAGAAACTTGAGAGGTTGATGATGCCATAAAACTCAACAGTGTTTGTGATAATTGGTAAGATATTGAGGTGTAAAATGAGAATCTCTTTTATCAATACTCTCTATTTGAAAATCATCTTCCAATTCATCATTTAGCATGGTGCAAAACCTCACTGTTTAATTTCTGATATTTCTTTATTTTATGACTTGATCAATCATTTTCGTTGCAGTCACAATATCAATGAAATGGGCTGATTAATTACCAATCAAGTGTTTAAAATATGTAGATTTAAAGGTGTAAATGAATATAGAGTAAGCTCTTTTCCTAATAGAGGATAGTGAACTTAAGTCGTCATTCCACACCATATTTGAGTATATTCTTTGATGGACTTATTATTTCTCTTCATCATGCTTTGAAGTTCAAATTGGCTTAGAGCCATTTCTATATTAAACTTGTACTAACGCATGAATGCTTTAGTTAAATCTCTATATTTATTGATCTTATTTTCATTCAAGTTCATATACCAAGTCAAGGTAGCACCAATCAGACTCTCATAGAAGAAATGAATGCGAAGCTTATAATCTTTAATTACTTCATTCATTTTATTGCAATAGATATTCAAGTGAGTCTTAGGGAATTCAACTTCTATATACTTAACAAATTTAGGCACCTTGAAATTTTATGGTATGACAATATCTGATACTAGAAACATTTCAAATGCTTTCATAGAACCATACAAATTCATTCCTTCAATTGCCCTTAAACACTCTTCAATTGCAAAAATTTCTCAACTTTTAGCCCAATTATTGGCTTTAAAGCTTTTACCATAGCAAGCTCAAAAGTGGAACATTTTTTGTCTTTTGATGTAGCAGTGTCACCACACACAGATATGGAGATTTCAGGGGCTAAACATTAAATATCACTCATAGAAATCCTAGATTAAATGACCTAGCAGTATTATGGTCTCATATCGGATGTGAGTAGAAATCGAGTGGTGCATCCAAAATTTTAAGGTTTATAGGAATGTGTTGAGAAGCATGAGTATCAAAAGTGTTCTATTTATTGAAGGGGAGCCTTGACCTGATGTTCTTATCTTGTGAATTTGTTCAAACAATTGGGTGAGCCTAGCTATCTTATTTTTCATTAAAAACTAACTTGTCTAAATAAAAATATTTAAAAATAACAAATTAAATATCAAGTATTGATAATACCGGGAAATAATCTACTAAAGGGTTCAAAGAAGAAGAAGATGATAATTCTGATTAAAAAGATTTTGAATTGATTTTATAAATTGACTTTAATGTAATTTTTTCATACGTTGTTGCTTTACAATGAACTATTATTAACACAATTAGAAAATTAATTGTTGTGATTTTATTATTATGTTATTGAACAGAATTGGTGTTACTATTTTGTTATTTTATTATATTTACAGATTGACTTGATATGAAATACAAAAACATTGGGGAAAAAATTATTGTTTTATACCGATGGAGTGTAAAATATCATTAAAATTATCGATGGACCAAGTCCCTCAAAGAGTTTGAGAGAGTTGAAAAATAATTACAGGACTTTACCACCGAAAACTTTAGACAGAATTACCAACGGACTAAGTACCTTGGAGTGCTCTAAAGAGTTAGAAAAAAATTACAGGACTTTGCCATTAAGAATTACAAACAAAACTATCGATAGACTAAAAGAGTTCCAAAAAGTTGGAATACAAGACTTTACCACTGATAATTTCAAACAATATTACAGGTAGACTAAGTCTCTTAGAGAGATCCAAAGAGTTGGAAAACATTTGTAGGATTTTGCAACTGAAAATTCAGATAACTGATGAAACAAAATTTCATCGAAAAATCTTAGAGGGGGTTTGGAAAATTTTAGGGGGTTCTAAAAAATTTTTATTTTTAATTACCAATAAAATTACCAATGAACTATAAAAATTATTAAATATCTCATTATCCATCAATAATAAATGATGTGTCATTATTACTAACGAAAAACTCTCTCTCTCTCTCTCTCTACTTCCATCAAATCCTCCATTATCCTCTCTCTTTTCTTTTCCGCATTAAATCCTTCCCTTTTCTCCTGATCCTCGTCTCTTCTACTCCCTCTCTTTATCTCCCTAGCAATATTTCTCTCTCTCTCTCTCTCTCTCTCTCTCTCTCTCTCTCTCCAGCCTCCTCTCTCTCTAAGTAAATCACTCCTCTCTCTCTTTGTTTTATACTCCAATATTATGTGGTTTTTTCTTAATTGTTGTATATTTGATAGTAATTTAATGGTTTTTTGAGTGAGTGTTGATTGTGATGATTTATTAATGTTTATATATGTAATGTGAATGTAGTTGATTTGATTGTTGTTGTTTTTGGAAAATTCGATTATGGAGATGATTTTAGGATGAATTTTAGATTGATTGAAAAATTATTAGAAAATCTTTCTATTGTTCTTATCTGAAAGTTTTTCCATTTTAGAAAATTTTGTTCTTTCAATTTGTAACTTGTAATTGTCCACAAAGATTTCAAAATACATAAATAAAATCAAGTAGTTTGGGGATTACATGAGTTATTGATGCATAAATGTTGGTTTTAAAATATTATAATCAAAGTTTGAACCCATATAGTCAATAAATGCTGGTTTTAAAATTTTGGATAGTCTCTCGTATAAGGGAGGTGCTACTAATGTTTTTTAAAATAGAATATAGTGATAATGTTATTACTTATCAAATTTATTTAGATGATGAAAAGAAGGTCATTGGAGAGTAATACAGATATGAGTATTGTTGGTTCTTCTAACAACATTTTTTATGACCGTGAGCCGTTAGATGTCGATCATGACTAGGCATCTCAGGCACAAGCACCCTCTCTTAATGTAGACTCGTCGACAGTGAGGGCAACCCGTAGAAAGGGTGTCCTTACTAAGCATGATGTATACATTGGGAAATATATTGCTTAATGGAAGTCTGACCACAACATACAAGTTTGTTTTCCTTTCCTGGATGATAAAAAATTAAACAACTATAAATGAATTTTTTAATAATTAATTTCAATAAACGAATGGAATTTTAGGTTTATAAATATAAAGGTTTCTCTCACGATAACATGGACGATGAAATCATCGATGGAAATGATTTTGTTTTAGTAGAGTTAGATTTCCAAAAAATCTTGAATGAAGCTTGTGATTGATACTTGGTTTGGAGAGTTCAAGAATAGTATATACATAAAAAAAAATTAATATGGTTAGTTTTTAATTTTAATAAACTAATTAATTTATGAAATTGATGTGTAATGAAAAATTTTATTGGGAGGAGGTTGACAACATCATTGCCATGACAATATGGAGGAATCACAACGCCATTAAGTAACATTAAATTCAAATTGTGATATTTTTTTAAATGTTAAAATTTTATTTTTTGTAATCTTAACCGATAATATTTTTCTACAAACCAGGTTGCGTGATTTTTAATACAAGGCCCAGAAAAAATCAAATAATTATGCAAAAGATAAAGGTCTTTTAGGCTAGGAAGATGTGGTTGTGTGGAGGGATTTTAGACATCTATACATATCAGAGTGTATCTGGAACACTTATATCAATTTTTTAAACTTATTTTTTTTTTATTTGCTAATTTTTTATGTAGGAAACATATAGACCTGATTACATGAGAGATATGTGGACGATCCGTCGAACCATCCAAAATTCAATTTGGATTTGTGGTTGAAGACCAGATCTACTAGTGGACCTGATAGAAATTAAGTTTACGGTATCTTCAATACTATGACCGAGGATAGTTGGGGAGACATAGTGTATTGATCATTGGGACCTCGCAATAGGGATCGAGTCAATAATCTTTGGTCATCCAAGCTATTTTATGAGAATTGATTCAAGCTTAGACGACCCAACTTAGTACAGAGACGACCTATCTTAGAACTGAGACAGCCGAACTGAGGGATAAAGTGAATGTTCTTGGGCAGCTATTGACAGCCCTCACTGGTACTTGTGGTCAATGTCGTCGCCCTTCTGGTTTCAATGAAGATTTGCCTTCACCTCCTCCTCCAGCTTTTATCCACTAGATAAATTATATTCAACAATATTTTTAAATTAATAATAAAAAATTATTTTTTATTTTTTGGTATTGTTTATTTAATTTTTTTAAAAAAATTAAATACAATACTAACAAGATTACTAATAAAATTTGAATCACTAACAGAATGACCAACCGATTAAATCTTTCAGAGAGTTCAAGAGAGTTGAAAAAAAATTACAGGACTTTCCATTGTTATATATAATTATTTAATGGTTTAATTTTATCGATAATATGCATATGATTACTGATGGACTTACCTACAGTTTATTATTATGTTAGCAATATTCCATAATCATCGATGAATTTATTGAAAGAATTAGTATTGATGAATTTTTTTTGTTTGGTGTACTATTTATATTTATAAATCTATCAGTAATTATATGATCAATGGAATAAAAATCATTGATGATTCTTTTTCTAACAATTTATTTTCTTTAAATTATATACAATATTCTGGCAGTGGATTAACTTTCTAGTTGAGCAAAACTAAGTCTTTATAAATGATTTTATGAGCGCACCACGAACATCAGCTGATACACTTAAAAAAATATTAACCTTTCCTAGATATTAGCTTCAAAGTTTGAACCCATATAGTCAATAAATGAGCATATCTCCTTTACCACGAGACCAATCTTTTAAAGTTTATACCACATAAATATCCAATCAAAATTCATAACATGGTTTAAACATAGAATTATATATTTACATATAAGGCTGACAGAAATTGAATCATCTTGCTTGTTGATCGAAACCAAATCTCTTTTTTTTCTGTGTGTGTGAATCGAGGCTTAACACCCTAAGAAATTAAATTAAATGGGGCAGAGCAGTCTCAATCAAGCCATGACACAAATCCACAGGTAGGTCATGAATAATCCAATCATGTCTATCCATTGCTTCTTTACCTAACCTAAAACTCGTCAGCCTGTCTGCTGCAAAGTTCCCTTCTCTGAATGTATGTTGCACATGAACTTCTCACTCCCTGGCTAGAATCTCTCGAGCTCTAATAATCAGTGCATAGTTGGCGTCAACTTTGACCGCCTATTTCATTATATGGCTTATGACTAATACTGAATCAGACTCCAATATAAGTAGACAAAATCCTACATCCCAAGCGAGTTCCTAAACCAGTAATAGCTCCCCAAAGTTCTGTTCGGACTGAAGAACAAAAACTGGTGTTTATTACAAACCCCTTGATCAGTCCGCCTGCTCCTGCTAAACCCGAGTCTCCTTTGTTTAACGCTCTATCAAAAGGTATTTCCAACCTACCAACCTCACCTGCTTTGTGTCTATTAACGCTAGCTCTACTCCCATCATCCATAGCATGTTCAATGTCAGCTGCCGTATTTTTAATGGTTTGCACAATGCTAGACTTAGACTGAAACTGCTGCCGAAAAATCCTGCTATTGCGTGACCTCCATAAGCTCCACATTGTTACCCTAAGAACCACACTCCAATGGCAGCCCTCCTTTGTGACCGTGTTACTTCCTAGATTGCATAACAACCATGGATGTAACACCGCAACAAAAAAGTCCCTTGAATCTCTAGTTACAATAAGCTCCATACTATCCCAAATTAGAGATCAAGCTACGTGGTTAATTTTATAGTAGTTATTTTAGTTTTATGACTCGTGATGTAATAAGTTTAGTGGGTTAACTTTGTTGATTTAAGTATTTTTTTAATTAGATTATTTTTTTCATTTTTATTCTTCAATATTAGATTGATTAGTTAGGCTTCATGATTTGTTTCAATCTATTTTTTATAAGATTATTTCAATTTTATTATTCGGATTACGAGTTTTGCAAGTTGACTTAAGTTGAATCGGGTCATTTATAATTTTTTTAATATTGAATTTTTTTCTAATTTTACTCTTCAACAATGAGTTGATTGTAAATTGTGTTTCATAATTTGTTTTGATTTACTTTATATAGGGTTATCTTAGTTATGACCCGAGTTGCGGGTTTGACAGAGTCGTAATCAAGGTTGAGAGTGGTTATTTTTTTGGTTTTCTATCTTTGATTTTATCTTAGTCTCTTGACCCCGAACATGGATTTGGTGGATTAACCCGGGTTAATTAAAGTTGTTTTTTGTGTCCTTTTTTAATTGATTTTTTTGTAAGTTTCATCCTTCAATATTAGGTTGGTTGAGAATTGGGCTTCATAATTTATTTTGATTTACTTTTTATGAGGTTATCTTGGTCTCATAACTCAGGTTGTGGATTTGAAAAGCTAACTCTGGTTGACCAGTGTCGTTTTTTTTCTTTTTTCATCGATTTTTTTTTCAATTTCATCATTTAACATTTGGTTCATTAGGAATTGAGTTTTATAATTCAAGTTATCATGGTCTCATGACCAAGTTTGTGAATTTGACAAGTGAACCCAAGTTGACCCGGGTCGATTCAATATATTGTCGTCTTAATTATTTATTTTTTAAATGTTGTCTTGGATTTGTTTTAGTCAAACTATGTTTTTATTGGTTGTCAGAGTTGTCTTTGAACCTATTAAATCAATCAGGTCATATTAGATCAACCCCACGTGATAAAAAAAAATGTACTAGAAAAAAGTTAGCAATGCTTAAATATTTTTTTACATTAAAAAAAATGATATGACCTACAATATAGCACAAGCCAACAATATAGTGTTGAACTAAGTGGAAAATTGATACAAATTGATGTGTGGCATTGACTCTTTTTATTTTTCACAATCATATAACATTTTATCAAATCTTAAATTTCACCATTTATCATTTAACACTTAAGTTTACATGAAAATTAAATATAATTTGTTAATATACATAATATTTGTCTGTACATTGATAAATTAAAGTTAAAAAACTTGGAACTTGACCGAGTTAGATATGAAGTATTTCATAAATTAAGAAAGATAGAGTGACTAATGTAACTTACTTCCTCCGGTACTAGTGACTAATCAAAATATGGGGTGCTCAGCGACGCAAGTCTTATGGTGTTACAATATACATTATTAAAAAAATTAAAGGAGAGCGTTTACTCTGGAGGCAAATACATTGTATTGCTTATTTGAACAATAAGATTATGATTTTGCTTTTCATATAAAAAATTAATCAACTGGATATTGAAGATAATACGATTTTTTTTTATGATCTATTTATTATTATTATATAGATTTGAGGCAACTTGATATTTTTAAATTTTGTAAGCATGGTAAAATATATAACTAAATTACCCTTAAAAAACAAGATTTATTTAGTTTGCGTGCATGGGTTTTTTTTTCATATTTGCATCCTGTTTTTTATTTATAATCAAGTTGATTGAGAGACAATTTGATATTTTAATAAATATAAAATATAATTTAAAAAACAATTGATTGGTGCATGCAGAGCATAAGCTAATGAGTTAGAGATACTCTTGCTCTTCGAACTATATATGAGGTGTCTCATGGCAGCCAAACTCTGCCTTTTTATGACGATGTTGGAAGCATCATGACATTCTTTTCCTAGTGGTTAGGTGGATGAACATGGCAGCGCAATATTTAGGCTCTAGTGACCATTTTTTCATCTCCTTCCTCTTTTATCTCTCTTGTCCTTGGTTTTGCATTGGCCTGCCAAAATATAAAGGTGTATTTTTTTTAATTTGATTTTTATTTTTTTAATTGTTATTTATTTTATTTTTATCTTTTTTAATTGATTTGTTTTCTCAATTTTGTCACTTATCTTTTTGTTTCATTTAATTTCTATATCAAATTTGGTTTTCATTCTTTTAATTGTTTTTTAATTCTTTTCTTAATTGAATTTTTTTGTCAATTTCATCCCTCAATATTTTATTTTAAATTATTAATATGTCAAATTTGGTTCTCATTCTTTTTATTACTATTTTTTTATTTTGGATCCTTTTTTATCGCATTTTTTGTTTCATTTCATCCCTCAACAATTAATTAATTGAGGATTTTGCTTTGTGTTTTTTTAAGATTTTTCTTTATGGGTTAGTCTCAGACTCATGAACAGGGTCATGAATTTTAAAAATTAGCACGGGTTGACTTTAGTCTTTTTTAGGTCCTTTATAAAAAAACAAATTCAATTTCATCATTCAATATTTGATTGATTAGGGATTGGTCTTCGTGATTTTTTCTTCATTTTCCTTTTTATGAGGTTATCTTAATCTTATACCCATGGTCGCGTATTTAGCGAGTTAACTCGAGTTTTTTTTTCTGATGCTTTTAAAAGAAAAATGATTGTTTTTTAGTTTTTGCTTTCAACATTAAAGTTGTTTGATAATTGAGTTTTATTGTTTTATTCGATTTAGTTTTGACAGGGTTACCCTGATATTACAACTAGATCTCATACTTGGCATGCAAACCTAAATAGACTCGAGTTGTGTTTTTTTACTTTTTTAAAAATATTTGTTTTCTTCAATTTGTCCTTCAACATTTTCTTTGCTAGAAATTGAGCGTTGACTTTTTTTCATTTTGCTCTCATTTTTTTTTTCTTCATTATCAAATAAAATAATGGATACCTTTTTTTATGTGGTGTTGGCAAACCTTTATATTTTTAGTTGATCATTATCTTTTTTTATTAGTTTATTTTATGTTGTTGCATTCTTTTTTATTCATATTATTAAATTATCCAAATTTATTAAACTCAATTATATCAATTACCTAAGTCTCATAATTTTATTTTCTTTTTCAGAAATACATGTGTCGTTTTAGCATCTTTTTTCATGTTGGGGAAAATTTAGATCAACCTATGATATAACATGACTCATCTATTTAGCATCAATTAATAGAAATATGGGATGATTTTTTGTATAATAACTACTTTTAAACTATATTATCTTTATTCGGTCATTTATTTATTTATTTTGGATTGGATACAATAGTTTTAAAACAATTAGCATTTCTCTTTATTTTAATACAAAATAAATTATAATTAATTGACTAATATTAGTATAATTAATTTATAATAAATTTCACAAAGAAAATAACATATTTAAAACTTCAAATAATCCATAGTAAACCAAATAACACAGAAAAATCTATATATGAACCTGAGATTTCTAATTTTCAGTAAATTAATTTGAGGATTATAGAAGTTAAGTTCATTATCTTTATCGATCAAAACAAATTAATTAAATAAAGTCTTGTCTGAAAATAAAATGCCAGTATTGTAATATTGGACCCTCTCTTATATTTCTCTCTTTTATTGTTGGTTTCTAATTAATTTTTTTTAATTAAAAAAATACAAAAGATGACAATGAAAGGCAACAAAAGAATTGCCCCACTTTTCTTACGTGTGACTACCTCTCTGTTTCAAATTCAATAACACTTTTATTTTCGATATTCATTACAGTTTTTTTTTATCAAACTACATACTTCATAATACAATAAATAAAATAAATAAATAAATAAAAAGAAGTTTGTTGAAGCTTGGTTGGCCAAGACTTAACCAAGTTACCCTCCTCTCTTTTACTTTTCTTGACTAGGCTCAACCAAGCTTCACAAAGCTTGGTTAAACCAAGGCTCAATCTAGCTGAGCTCTGGTCTGAACGAGTTATTTTTTATTTACTTTGATTTATTATTCATTAATAATAATATGTATAGTGGTATTTATAAATATATTTTTTTATCAGTATTTCTCTATATATTTTTCTAGATATTTTTCATATATTTTCAAGTTTTAAAAGAGAAAAAAAAGTTGATTCATTTAAACAACACTACACTACACTTGACACTTCTCCACTACGAAACACACTCAACGACATAGAAAACACACATCCATTCTCTACACACACAAAAATTCATTTTCATCTTCTTGAATTTTTACATACTTATCACTTAGAAAACACTCAAATACTAACTTAAGCATGGAAGTGTCTCTCATTCTGCAATAAACTTGTTTTATAGGTACAACTCAAACCCAGAACACATCAGCCAAAAAAAATTTATACTATTCTATAAATTTTTTTGCATGACTTCATTAGTAGCGTTGTCTCTAAAAAGCTGAACAAAAAGCATGTCATTCCCTTTTAACTTCTATATAAAAAAAAAAAAATCATGGTTAACAAGATTCTAGTATATGGGAGAGTAACTGGTCTCCCTACAAGGACTTTAGTTTCCCTAGGTTTCCAACAAGTCTTTTAATAAATGCAAAGACTCAATAAAATTGTTCTAGTCATACAGGAACAACTTTATTCTCTTTAATACAATAAATAGAAAAATCAACATGCATCACTAGATACAAAAAGACAATCCCAATTTAAGGAAAGACTTGCACAAAACAACATGTCAAGTATACATAATACTATACTCCAACTATCCAAATGAGACAACACTCCCCAATAAATTTAAAACACAAACATTGTTGTCTCCATTAATCTTCTTCTAAGTCTCAATCTTCTTATTCGCGTACTCTTCATCATAAAAAAAAAATATAGGCATGATATGCATGAGATGAAGCCAATCTCAACTCCTGCATATCATTCCTACAAAGTAGAATAGTCTCCACTTTCTTAGAAAGTGTTACACACTCACCTCACAAATGATTCTGTCACTGTTAAAGCCAACTTATACAATTATGATGGTCTTACAAACCATAAGGAGCATGTGCAAAATGTCAGAGGCATCCTAGAGCTAGTGACAATAGAAAGTGATGCCATATGCAAGATTTTCCCTACAGCTTTTCACGGATCTACTAGGGTGTGATATCACAGCTTTAAAACTAGCTCTATCCTAAGTCTTTATGATCTCTGTGTGAAGCTCATCTCTTATTTTAGCACTAGTATTCCTGTCAAAAAGTTCACTACATTTTTTAAACCACTTTTTTTTAATTTGCTTTTTCAAGTTTATCCCTAATTATTTTGGTTGGTTGGGAATTTTACGTTGTTATTTTTTTTTTTAGTTTGCCTTTTATGTTATGATTCGGTCTTATTATTTGTGTTACAAGTTCTGAATGTTGAACCAAGTTGGCTTCAATTATTTTTAAAAAAAATTCATTCATCATCATTAAATTCGTTGGAAATTGGTATTCTTTTTTATTATTATTCTTTTGTAAATTTGATTTTTCTTTTCAACTTTGCCCTTCAATTTAATATTTGATGATATTTAAGATTTTGTCCTCAATGTTTTGATTTCTAATTTCAATTCTTATTCTTTTTATCAAATTTTAATTTTTTTCAATTTAATCCTTAGATCCATAATCTTAATTTTTTTTATTTTTTTAAGATTGGTTCTCATTCTCTTGATTTTTATTTTTTATTTTAGATTCATTTGTTAATTTGAGTTTTTTTTCAATTTTATCCTTCAATTCAAAACTTTTGTTTATCCTCTCAATTTTGTTTTTCAAATGAGCTCCTTATTCTCTTAATTACTATTTTTTATCATTTATTTATTCTTTTTATTTTATCATTTGAAATTTTATTTATTAAGATTTGGTCTCCTTGGTTTTTTTTCATTGTTTCTAGGCCCTACCCAAGAGTCAATCTAGGATAATATTCAAGTCACGGGTTAAAAAGGTTGATTCGAGTTAACCCAAGTCTACTA
>Ga0325402_1001362_pt1 | contig 19789 bp, 15 predicted proteins | sample PopdelMetagenome_22_FD_207212 | JGI IMG/M metagenome (GOLD analysis project Ga0325402, IMG submission 207212) | Populus deltoides microbial communities from Bellville, Georgia, United States - Xylem-PdKOR-R3 | ecosystem: Host-associated > Plants > Phyllosphere > Stem > Wood/Secondary xylem...
TGGGTGCTAAAAAAATAAAAATAGCAAGATGGTGGCGCCAGGATTTCCACCATGTACGGAATCATCCTAGAAGGGAGAGCGAGGCTAGAAGCACAACACTGTGACTTCAGATTCACTAGATTGTACATAAGTTGAAGAATAAGCAAACTCAAACAAAGTGGAGTTTACTGTTTCACGATGAACAAGAACAACAACCGAGCCTCAATCCCAAGCCACTTGGGGTTAGCAAGATGGATCCTTTTGCATCATGCCATGCGATCATATATCAAAAACTCCAATGTCAAGAGATTTTAAATCCTTTGATAGCATTAGACAAAAAGCATCTACTTTGGTTTAGGTTTTTTTTTCGAGCTCATATAGTTAAGGTGATATAGAGCATTAGTCTTTCTAGCCTTTTCATTTCACACATTGTTTCTAAGCTTGACTACCAAACATTTTATTGCTATGCTCCTCATTGTGGGACGATGGGGCTACTATGCTCACGGACTTTTGTTCTCTCTATTTCTTTATTGATTAAATTTCCTATATTCGTCAAAAAATTGGTCTATAAGCCCTCGGTATAGTAGTTGTAAGTTGCTAAGAAAAAAGGAAAAAAGGTATAATATCGATGATGATTCATTATTTTTTACTCAATGAAAAATCTTAAAACTATAACAAGATGATAACCCAAGCGAACATGAGTCTGACAAGCTGTCAAACCCAACTTGGATTTGACCACGTGTCGAGCCCAAATGAATGTTGGCTTGGCGAACTGCATACCCAACATACTTGAGTTTGGCCACGTGCAAAGCCCAAGTAAATGTGGGTCTAGTGAGTTTTCAAGCTCAATATACTTGGTTTCGGCCACGTGTTGAGCCCAAATTAACGTGAGTCTGATGAGATTTCAAATCCAACATACTTAGGTTTGACCGTGTGTTAAGCCCAAGTAAACGAGGGTTTGGCGAACTGTCAAACCCAATATACTTGGATTTAGCCACGTGAGAAGCCCAAGAAAATAAGGGTTTGTCGAGCTACCAGACTTATCTCCCCCATGCTTGGCTACACGTCAAACCCTATTGATATGAAGGTCGTTATAGATCTATGTTAGGAGCATAAGGCCCTATTTATTTATTTTTAAAATTGCTAACATAAACTATTCATGTCAGAAAAAATCATCTTCCCTCATCTATAGGTATATAAAAGGTCTCCTAAGGGCCTACCATATTCTTAACTCATTAATGATCTGTAAGGGATATTTGTCTCTCATTAATAATATGTAAGGAATTTTTATCTCTCATTGATGTCATCATGATAAAATGAATCCAACCCCTCTACTCCATCAAAACGACAAGGTTCAGAGATTATAAGTACTCCCTGAACCATCCAAATAAAAGGTTCATAAATTATTAGAGCATTTATCATACCAAAACAATAATAAACACATTTGTTCTTGGAATTTAAAACTCTTTATTTGATTTATCAAAATCCTTTATTTAAAAGTCATTGACTTCATCATCATAGGGTCTCTAAATCCCATCAAAATGGATTGTTTTGTAGGTGTTAGGACTCTTACCATTAATTATAAACTCCTTAGGCTATTAAGAGAGAAATATTGATATAAGCATATGATTAATCCCTTGCAAACATCAAATAACCTCATTTTTTATCATATCAAATTCTGGGACATCATCAATTAGTACCGCGGTGGAGAACTATCAAAAAGGCATTAACTGCTCTACAAGTTTATTGATATCCCTAATAATCATCAATGGTAAACAATCAAGACACTCCTCAAATAGAATATGTAACATACCTCCCTGCCACAACATACACTTCTGCCTAGCCAACCCTTCAATAGTTTGTCAACCAAGTGCAACTCCTCACCTAAGCTATATTGCCAACTCAAAGGTCAAATCATACTTTACCACCTCAGAAAGTCTTAACACCTGTAACAACACCCTCATTTACACCTCCATATCAACAGGTTACATCTGGGGTTTGTAAATAGTTACACTACTTAGAGGAGTATGGGTAGAATGAAACGATGAGGGTTTTTAGCCTCATCAGTCACAAAGCCCTTCCAAAGAGTGTTAACGTCGTCATGATGCTCATACATATAATGAGTATTTTAGACACTTATTTGCTCATTGCAAGATGGAGGCTAGTTATCGATCTCATTGTTCCATGCCAGAAACCTATAGACATAGTAGTGGAAATCAGCTTGCAGGAGAGTATATGCACGAAAATATCTACACTCCCCCATCAAATTTAAAACTCTTCCTTATCAAAATGAGTGTTACGTACATGTATACCTAATGGTTATATTTCTACTAAGATGAACTTGGATAACCATGACAGTCTTGTAGACCCAAAGAAACACGTGCAAAATGTATGAAGTAGGTTGGAATTGGCCATCCAAGATAGTCATGTTATGTGAAAGATCCTCCTCATAACCTTTAAGGGGTTAGTATGTGCATGGTATAATAATTTGGAGTCAGACTCTATTACAAGCTTTGATGACCTTTATACCAAGCTAGTGACGCGGTTCAACACAAGTATCCCAGCTAAAAAAAGTTCCATCGAACTTTACTTTTTAGAGTCACTCGGACAAATGACGAGTCCACACAAACATACCTTAAGAGGTTTAATAAGAAAATGCCCAAGGTCGAAAAATTAATCGAGCCTATGGATTTTAAAGCCTTGATAAGTAGAGTAAAGGGAAGAGCTTTATAGAAAATACTATATGATCTACCGAACAAAAGCTTGTTTAAAGTGAAGTAGGCCAAGGAGAATTATATTCGAGTGGACATGGCAAGTGTATTACTTAATGGTCCCTGTTGTTTCTTTAAAGAAAATTTATCTTAGAGGTCTCCCAAATGAGATAACTCTTCTAAAAGAGACAACAACCTTAGAAAAAATCAAAAAAGGTTAATCAGGGAATGAATGAGCTAAAATCATACTCCGACATAGAGCAATCAAATTATTGCATAGCCTTTCCTAATCCTTATTGAAGAGTTGTTGAGATTGTGATAGAGAAGATGTACCAACAACTGTAGCGAGATCTGTGGCACGTCTCATTCCATGAGTGACTTAATTGTTTGTTTTTTTATGGTAATTAGGGATGTCAATAAACTAATTTTGAAAAAATAATCGATGGCTTTTTTATCAGTTTCTCACAGATAACACCAATTAATGATGTCCTAAAATCCACTATGTTTGAGAATGAGAATCTTGAGTGTTTGGATAAAGGATAGTCATATGCTCACTTCTATAATCCCTGCCTTCAAAGTTTGAAGAAATTGATAATTAGTGATAAAAATCTTGACACTAGTAAAAACAATCATGTTTTGTGGGATTTAGGGACCCTCTGACGGTAAATTCAATGACTTTTTATAAGAGATTGCAATAAATAAAGGAATAAGCTTTTAATTCAAGAACATAAGTGTTCGTTCTTATTTATGCATGATCGATAAATGCTTTAAGAATATAAATACACCTATAGGATAGAAAAGATCTTAACCTTATTATCTGGATAGTTCAGAGGATATTTATAGACCCTAAACTTTTTATTTTGTTAATGGAGTGGAGAGTCATTTCCTCTTGAAAACACAAACGAGAAAAAAATATATCTTACAAAACATTAATGTTGATAGAAATAACTCTTACTTCGACATTAATTTTAATGGAAATACAAAGGATCTGTATGAGGTTTTATATATTATTATATATGCAACATTAATATTGATGGGAATAGACCTTAATCAACATTAATGATGATTTGAACAAGATAGACTTTTATATGCCTAGGAGTGTAGAGAAAAGACTATCATAGGTCCTTAACATTTCATGTTAAGGATTATAAAATAATCTTGCGACCTAATATGAAGCCTATAAAGATTTTTAATTTTACATCCATCTGGACTCCACCAAATGTTGAGCTTAGGGATGTTGTGTCTGATATTTTTCCAAACTCGCATGTACTTCGACTCAATGTGTAACTGGACCTAAGAACGTTGAGTTTGATAGTTTTTCAGACCCACATGTACTTAGGTTCGGTGCATAGCTAAGCCTAAGTCTTCACCTTGTGTTTGGTCTTTTTTAGCACATGGGTTTTACACAAAAATAATATATAGAAAACATGTTGATCCATCACTTATGTTACCACATGATAAAGTGGTGCTTGGTACTACTAGTGATTTATACAAATTTATGTTCCCTTTGAATTCCTTCTATATGCACAAACTCCTCTACATGTTTCATAGATTATGCACACCTGCTTAAACTGACAACTAAATATATATTATAGGGAATCTAAAATGGATAAAACATAAGTTTTTTTAAAAAAATAATTTCTCTCTATTGCTTCTAGGTTTTGAACTTTTTGTGTAACCAACAAATTATCAAAAAATTATTTTAATTTAAAAGTTTAAGCTATTAGGTGAAGTTTCAAGATATAATTATATAATTTTCTAACACACCCTTTCAAGTAAAAATCTTTTAGACTTGAAACTTTTACATGTCCATACTACTATGTGTTTAATTTTTATTAAATAAAATTAAAATGGTAAGATTTGAACTCATGACTGCTTCGTCAATAAAGCTAATGAGTTGCTTAATACTGGAGCATTCACCTATTGGAAGAAAGGAATGTATTTCAGTTAAGGTAGAAGAGGTGGGGCTACTGGTCACAAGGCGTGTTTCACATGGCAGTTGGAAATTGGAACCATGTCTCTTTAGCTTAAACAATGCCCTTATCTAATCGAAGGAATTTATGCTACTTTTTTTTTTTTTTTTGTGTTTGTGAAGAAATGAAGTCGACAAGAAATTGGATGCTCGCGATATATTTACCTCTTGGAATATATAAGAGGACGGAAATGAGAACGCCTTGCATCACTTCTTGTCATCTGTGTTAAAAACTGCATGTTGAGCAATTTGAAGCAATGGAGGACGAAAACCAGGAGCTCATTCAATTTACAGAAGAACTTCAGAGCTTGGCAGATACTTCTCTGCAGAATGTTCTCTGGGACAAACGTTCAATCTACAAAATACCTGCCTCTGTTACGGCCCTCAACGAGACAGCCTACATGCCTCAGACAGTCTCCTTTGGTCCGTACCATCATGGTGAAGATCATCTGAAGCCAATGGAGGAGCACAAGCAACGAGCGCTCACATATTATTTAAACAGAGGTGGAAGACGTCTACAAGCGGTCGTTGAATCTTTAAATGAAGAAATCCAGGTTTTAAAAGACTCATATGATATGCTTGGTGAGTCATGGAAAGATGACAAGAACAAATTTCTGCAACTGATGATTCTTGACGGTTGTTTCATGTTGGAAATTATACGCCTTGCTTCACATTCATTGGATGGCTATGCTGCCAATGATCCCATTTTTAGCAGCCACGGGAGGCTCTACATTGCACCATATATCCGGCGTGATATGTTGTTGCTTGAAAATCAACTGCCAATGCTTGTTCTTTACAAGCTGGTTGCTCTTGAAAGTGACGGAGCACAGGTACATTCATCTTTTGTTTGATATTGTATTGGTGGTCCTTTTTACAATTTGTCAGTATGAAAAATTCTACTTTCGCACAGGACGAAGAGTTTGTCAACGAGCTCGTGCTCAATTTCTGCTACCCCAACGCACCCGTCTCAAAGCTGGATAAAAGCTTGCATGTATTGGATTTGTACAGGAAGAGCCTGATTCTGGAAGATCCCGCCTGGAAAATGCGTCGCCCCAGGGTAAAGGGGGGTCTTCTTAATGTTGTCAATGATATTTTCCGATCGGCGACAGGGATTACTGTTGGTGGAATTCAGTTTAAGAAAGGTAAAACCAAGAGCCTGAGAGGCATCTCATTCCATGGAGGGGTACTTGAGCTTCCTGTCATTGTGGTGGATGGTGCCACCGAGGCAACCTTTCTGAATTTGATTGCCTTTGAGCGCCTCCACGTTGGTGCAGGCAATGAGGTAACATCTTATGTCTCCTTCATGGACAACATCATTCGTAATGAGAGGGACTTTGCCCTCCTACGCTCAAGAGGAATCATCCAGAATGCTATTGGAAGTCACGTGGCAGCTCCTCAACTGTTCAACTCTCTCTCCAGGGACATTGCGTTTCTCCCAAACAGCAGCCTTGAAGGTGTGCACATGCAGGTCAATGCCTTCTGCAAGACGCCATGGAATGAGTGCCGTGCCAATCTCATTCACACCTATTTCAGACATCCATGGGCCATTTTGTGTGTTACTGCTGCACTCATCCTCTTTGCCCTCACTGGTGCTCAAACTGTATATTCTATAATACCTTACTACAAATCAAATCACTCGACATCACCCTCTCCTCCTATGGGTTTCGCAGCACCCCCTCCCCTTCCAACTTCAACTCCGCCTCCTCTCACTCCTCCTATGCATCCCCCAAGACCATCACACCGGCACCACAGATGTAGATGTGTTCAGAAGTAATTTGTAATTTTCAGTGTCTTGAGTAATTATTTTTTTAAGAGTCAAGGGTCTTTTTGTGTTTTCTCTAGATCGTGGAAGTTATCGAGTTCCTTGTTTTTCTCAGTCTAAGAATTATCTATCAATGTTTTAAATAGATTCCTTCTCAAAAAAATAATAGAAGTCTGATTGGTATAATTTATTAGCTGCAGCTCTACTAATTAAGTTATCTTGAACACAAATTCCTTATCTGAAACAGCGAGAGACCAGTTTGCCGGCCGAACAGCAATTATGTTTTCTTGGCTGGCATACATGAGAACAATAACATATCAGCCATAATAATGCATATATCTTCAGTTAATAATATTGACTGTCTCGTAAATATGAAAACGAATTTATGATCTCAAAGCTCCCATTATACAACGCACTTAATGATTAATTTTCAAGTGTTTTAACAATATATAGTAGAGGTTTGATAATTTATAATTAATAATCTAAGATGATATAATTTATATTAAAAAAATGACTCAAAATAGATTAACACATTCAATAGAAAAAAAAAGGGTCTAAATAATAAGGATTTATAGTTTTTGTTTTCTTTTATTTTTTGTTGGTTTTCAAATATAATTGATGGTTATTTTTATGTTTATCATACAGCCTCACAACAAAATTATTATTAATTTCTAATATTTTAACTCTTTTTTTTTGTTTTTTTTTTTCAAAATCAATACAGAAATAATAGTTGTTGTAATTAAAAAAATAATGATTCTTCATGCAAACTTACAAAAAAATAATAATTCATTGACAGGTTTTATGATAATAATTAAGGCTTGATAATTGAATGATCTAATTATATAAGATGGATAATTTTAAAAAACCTCATGACAATAACACTGGAAAAATACTCTTATTTTAAAATAAAATAAAATACATCAACACTAACAAACATATAGAAAAAGCATGATCTAGATTGATAATTTATAATCTTTTAATTTAATTATATATATTAACTTTTTTATTGATTTTGTGATCTATTCCTTCTTCAAAATTCATCATGATTCTTTGATAAGTTTTTTAAAAAATATTAATGTTTAAAATTACAATAATGTTAAATAATAATAACAAAATTAAATTAATTATATCAAGGGGTTGTTAATTTGGGATTGCGTTCCAAATAATATTTTTAAATAATTTAAATTTTTTTAAAAAAAAAAATTAAGTTTTTTATATGTTTAAATTATGTTGATATGTTGTTGTCAAAAATAATTTGTAAAATATAAAAAAATATTATTTTAATATATTTTTAAATAATAAAAAACAATTATTATTAAAGTCTGAATAACTCTAAATTGATAATAATTACATAGATTGCTTGAGCATTCTTTTTGTTATCGAATCTCTCTCTTTTCTTTTTTTTATTAGATCATCATTCCACTGCTAAGAGCTGTCAATATCTACAAGCCAAGCTACATCAGAAATGAGAAGTTACACTGAGAATCAATTTTCTTCTCCGCGAAGCAATGAAGACTGAATAAACTATACGTGGATACATTTTATTGCAAGCTCCTCACTGTGAAACGGGCTGCTAGGCCCCCTGTGTCTCTCTCTCTCACCATTTCCTTGTTGATTAAATTTCTTGTATGGGTTTAAAGATATATATTCTCTCTAGGAAGGGCGACAGTATTGATTCCATACATGTTCTCATGAATCAACTTTTGCGATTTACTAGAAAGAATGTTCATGTCATCTCTTTTCGAGTGAAGGCAGCAGAGATGGAACCTTGTATAGTAGCCTTTACAGGGGGTTTTTCTGTGGGAATCCTAGCTCATTAGATTTCAGACCGCCATTAACTACTGAAAGCAATTTTATGCCTTCTTTTATCAAAAGGGTTTTTCTATGCTCTTTAAATCTTAAATTTAAGCCTACAACTTAAAATTCATTTTCAATTAATGTTGATTTATTTCAATTTCATTAACTTAAAATTAAGATTTTAAACAGATTTTATGAACTTGCGGCAACGTGAGTGTCTTAATTACAACAGCACTTACTGAGAATCAATATTTCCTTGTCTGGGAAGTAATGAAGACAGATAAACTAAGCTTGGATGCTTGAAAGAATAGTCTTGCAATTCCTTCTTTTAATAGATATGGCGTGATAAATCAAGCACGTATTTTGCATTCCTTCTTTTAATCACTGTGATCAAAACTGTTTAGCAACTTGAAGGTTAAATGGAGGAAATGCAATTGCTGATTGATGTTACAGAGGAACTTCAGAATAAGGCGGATGCTTCGATGCAGAATATCCTATGGAACAAAAGATCAATCTACAAGGTACCGGCATCTGTCACAGCCCTGAACAGAGCAGCCTACAGGCCCCAAACAGTGTCGATTGGGCCTTACCATTCCTACGACGATCAGCTAAAGCCAATGGAGGAGCACAAACACCGAGCTCTTTATTATTTTCTAAAGAGATCAGGAAAATCTCTAGAGCTATTTCTCCAATCTTTAAATGAAGTGGTGCGGGATTTAAAGGATTCGTACGATCAGCTTGATAAATCATGGAATGATGATGCGGGCAAATTTCTGCAACTGATGGTTCTTGATGGCTGTTTCATGCTGGAAATTATGCGCCTTGCTATTCAACCATCGAATGACTATGCTGCTGATGATCCAGTTTTTAGCATTCATGGGAGGGTCTATGTGGCGCCATTTATCAGGCGTGACATGTTGATTGTTGAAAATCAGTTACCAATGCTTGTTCTATACAAGCTGGTTGCTACTGAAAGCGATGGGGAAAAGGTATATATCCTATTAATTGAATTACAAAATCACGACATCTCTTGTTTATATTGTTCACCATAAATTTTTTACTTTTACGCAGAATGAAGAGTTCGTCAACAAGCTCGTACTCACCTTTTGTCACCCCAACGCGAGTGTCTCAACGTGGGGTAAATGCTTGCATGTATTGGATTTATACAGGAAGAGCCTACTTCGGGAAGACGCCAACAGGAAACGGCGTCACCGCAGAGTATGGGGTGGACTGCATAAAGATGTCGATGATATTGTCCGATCTGCAACAGAGATCAATGAAACTGGAATCCAGTTCAAGAAAAGTAAAACTAGAAGCCTGAAAGAAATTTCCTTCCACCATGGGGTCCTTGAGCTCCCTGTCATCGTGGTGGATGATGTAACTGAGACGCTATTTTTGAATTTGATGGCCTTTGAGCGCTTCCATGTCGGTGCAGGAAACGAGGTCACATCTTATGTCTTCTTCATGGACAACATCATCGACAATGAGAGGGATGTTGCTCTCCTGCACTCAAGAGGGATCATCCAGAACGCTATTGGAAGTGACAAAGCTGTTGCTAAACTGTTCAACTCTCTTTCCAAGGACATTGCATTGGACCCGGACAGCAGCCTAGAATTGGTGAACAGGCAGGTCAATGCCTACTGCAAGGAGCCTTGGAATGCCTGGCGCGCCAATCTTATAGAAACGTATTTCAGAAATCCATGGGCCATTCTATCTCTTGTGGCTGCACTCATCCTTTTTGCGCTCACAATTGCGCAGACGGTATATAGTCTAATAGAATTTTATGAAGAAGGATCTCAATCACCCTCTCCTATGGTTTCGTCACCACCCCCTATTCCTCCTCCCACTTTTCCTCGTACGCTCAACCTAAATTTGCATGGCCGTTGATTGTCATTGTGTTCAATCGGTTTCCCAGTTTCTAGCACTTTGGGATCAACCTACTCTCCTGTTGCTGCTGGTATCCCGGAAACGTATGCTCCGTCTACTGGGTTTTGGCAGCGTGCTTTTGTCATCTTTATATAATCTGACATTTTATTGTAATTTCATGCCAAGCTCCGAGGAACCTTTTATTGGGGCTATAATTGAGCCACTGCTTAGTTTCACTAATAGAACAGTGCTTGTCGTTTTTGCACTGTGATGTGCTAGAATCTGATGATTCTCTGCTATTGTTCTAAGAGATGCATTCCTGTTTCCCACTCAAGAAAGGCTTTTGCTGCTCTACCAATGATTTCCATTTTGGATATTCGTATATTTTCCAAGAACGGAATTTGGACTCAAAATCTCACCCTTCTCAATTGGAGTAATTACAGTTGTTGGAAAAATGAAATATTCAGTGTCCTATTCCTTTGAGTTTTCAACAACAATTGTTCTAACTGCTAATCACAGTGCTATCCGTACAAATGTTAGCTTTTATATATCTATGCAATAAGAGTTGCCTCATTTGCACCAGACGACTAGCTTCTTAATTTTCAACCTAGAAGATATAGCCTAGCAGTGGCAGGGGGCATTAGCCACTACTTTTCCTCTCGGTTACTCTATGAATCATAGAAAGTTCAAAATTCTTTTGAAAAGGCTAGCCTGTGTGTAAAGTGATAACCGGAGAATCCTCCTATACTTCTTGAGCTTTAATTTCCTTCTGTTACCAAATGATAGAGTGGTGCTTGGTACTACTAGTGATTTATAAGAATTTATGTTCCCTTCGAATTCCTTACATGTGCACAAGCTTCTCTACATTATTCATGGATTATGCACAGCTGCTTGAACTGACTAGTGACTATCAAATATATATTGCGGGGAATCAAAAATGGATAAAACGTAATCTATTTTGTTAAGTTTTGTTTTATTCGTTTTTTTTTTTAATCATTTCTCTCTATTGCTTCTAGGTTCTTAACTTTTTGTTTAACCCAACAGATATATGCCAGCCCCTCGAAGGAGGTAAAGTATCAATAACGACTAGTGAGTTGCTTAATACTGCAGCATTCACCTATTGGAAGAAAGGAATGTTTTTCAGATAAGGTAGAAGAGGTGGGGCTACTGGTCACAAGGGGTTTTTCACTTGGCGTTGGAAATTGGAACCATATCTCTTTAGCTTCAACAATGCCCTTATCTAATCGAAGGAATTTATGCTACTTTTTTTTTTGTGTGTGTGTTTGTGAAGAAATGAAGTAGACAAGAAATTGGATGCTCGCGATATATTTACCTCTTGGAATATATAAGAGGACGGAAATGAGAACGCCTTGCATCACTTCTTGTCATCTGTGCTAAAAACTGCATGTTGAGCAATTTGAAGCAATGGAGGACGAAAACCAAGAGCTCATTCAATTTACAGAAGAACTTCAGAGCTTGGCAGATACTTCTCTGCAGAATGTTCTCTGGGACAAACGTTCAATCTACAAAATACCTGCCTCTGTTACGGCCCTCAACAAGACAGCCTACATGCCTCAGACAGTCTCCTTTGGTCCGTACCATCATGGTGAAGATCATCTGAAGCCAATGGAGGAGCACAAGCAACGAGCGCTCACATATTATTTAAACAGAGGTGGAAGACGTCTACAAGCGGTCGTTGAATCTTTAAATGAAGAAATCCAGGTTTTAAAAGACTCATATGATATGCTTGGTGAGTCATGGAAAGATGACAAGAACAAATTTCTGCAACTGATGATTCTTGACGGTTGTTTCATGTTGGAAATTATACGCCTTGCTTCACATTCATTGGATGGCTATGCTGCCAATGATCCCATTTTTAGCAGCCACGGGAGGCTCTACATTGCACCATATATCCGGCGTGATATGTTGTTGCTTGAAAATCAACTGCCAATGCTTGTTCTTTACAAGCTGTTTGCTCTTGAAAGTAACGGAGCACAGGTACATCCATCTTTTGTTTGATATTGTATTGGTGGTCCTTTTTACAATTTGTCAGTATGAAAACTTCTACTTTCGCACAGGACGAAGGGTTTGTCAACCAGCTCGTGCTCAATTTCTGCTACCCCGACGCACCCGTCTCAAAACTGGATAAAAGCTTGCATGTATTGGATTTGTACAGGAAGAGCCTGATTCTGGAAGATCCCGCCTGGAAAATGCGTTGCCCCAGGGTGACGGGGGGGCTTCTTAATGATGTCAATGATATTCTCCGATCAGCGACAGAGATTAATGATGCTGGAATCCAGTTTAAGAAAGGTAAAACCAAGAGCCTGAGAGGCATCTCATTCCATAGAGGGGTACTTGAGCTTCCTGTCATTGTGGTGGATGATGCCACCGAGGCAACCTTTCTGAATTTGATTGCCTTTGAGCGCCTCCACGTTGGTGCAGGCAATGAGGTAACATCTTATGTCTTCTTCATGGACAACATCATTGATAATGAGAGGGACGTTGCCCTCCTACACTCAAGAGGAATCATCCAGAATGCTATTGGAAGTGACATGGCAGTTGCTGAACTGTTCAACTCTCTCTCCAAGGACATTGCGTTGGACCCAGACAGCAGCCTCGAAGTTGTAAAAATACAGGTCAATGCCTACTGCCAGATGCCCTGGAATGAGTGGCGTGCCAATCTCATTCACACCTATTTCAGAAATCCTTGGGCTCTTTTGTCTGTTATTGCTGCTTTCATCCTCTTTGCCCTCACTGGTGCTCACACTGTATATTCTATAATACCTTACTACAATTCTAATTACTCGACATTACCCTTTTCCCCTACGGGTTTCGCTGCACCCCCTCCCCTTCCAACTCGTCCTCCTCGCACACCTTCAGGCTGGTCCCCCAGAAAACCATGAATCCCACTATTTGCAATGTCTATGTATTTCTTTCCCTTTAACAACCTTGGATTGCGACTTTGCTTCGCCCAATTATCTGAAACAGTTCTTTTATATTATTTTTTTTTTCTTCGCATCATATATGAATAAACGGATGGATTTATAACTTTCTTTATCATGTATCTCATTTACTTCAACAACAAATGAGAATGGCTCCTCTTGAGAATTTGTTTCCTTACCTGTAACAGGGATAGGCCACTTTGCCGAACAGCAATTATGTTTTCTTGGCATCCATGAGAATTACATCAGCAATAATAATGCATATATCTTCAGTTAATAATATTGACTGTCTCGTAAATATGAAAACGAATTTATGATCTCAAAGCTCCCATTATACAAGGCTGCGTATCAGAATTGTCACAAGACAAAAAAAAAAAAAAAAAAAAAAAAAAACTGAATGAATCACTAAAAAAGCTCCTAAAATACGAGGGGGGAGATGGAGGAACATGTTTCTGCTTCGAATCGTAGAAAGACCTTGTGCTGACATTCTCTATCATTTTTTTACAGCAACTGGGGATGAACAATGTAGTGAGCAAGTTTTCCAGGAGAATGCACTGGAAAGTCAACTACTGTGGTCAAGATGTAAACCATCTAGTCTGCTATCCTTTCATCTTCCAATTCCAATAAACCTAAGCTGCCAGAGATAGAAGTTTGTCAGCTTGCAATATTGCAAATGAAGAAACCAATCACTTAAACAGAGAATTTCCAACCACAAAGGGGAATAATTACAATGTTGTTTCCAGGCTGCTTCCAATAAAATCCCTGCAGGACCACCGGCAAGACATTGCTGGTTGCAAGGGTAAAAATCAACAAAGCATGCATTCCCATCCACTCTAGTACCAACATCGGCCACCTGAATCCACACACATCAACCTGCAGGGAAAGCCCGTTCAATCATCACTTATTATCCTACAACAAACTTGGCTGGTTCCATTATAGAAAGAGAGAGGAAAAGAAACAAAATGAATGAGACATGAATTGGCGATCTAGCCAAATAGCAAATATACACGTTCCAGTTGTCTAGAAAATAAATATGATAATCATAAAAAATTTATCTTCGGTAAAAGGTGATAAAATATCCTACCAGTAAGTAGATTCCAGTAAATACAATGCCGGCAGCACCAGCAGTGACACACATGTAACTGAATGTGTAAAGAGCCTTGTTAACATGCATTCCTAGGGGTAGGAAAATGAAACCATAAATCAGTACTAGCAGCAATGCTGCCTCTATGAAATTCAAATATAAGTCAACTGCAAATAAACTTCTTACCAAGCATATCCAAGACCAGACCCAAGACTAGAAAACAAGTGGATGGGATCATCCAGTGAAGGGTTCTATCCTTGTGTTCCTGAAAGTGGCAGGGGAAAAAAATTAGTTGAACAAAGGAAACTGATGTAATTAAAAGGTTAAAATCTTTGACCAGGTAGAATATGTCACCTTGAAATGGACAATGATGTGCCCGTAGTGCAAACCAACCAGGCAGGTGACAATGGCCATTACTGAACTACAAGGACAAAGTACAAAGATCACACAGGGAGCCCGTAAAATTAAGCAAACATTGAGTCATCCCCATAGGCTTAAATTGTCAATATACTGATTCCTGATGCATCACATAAAAGATGATATCTACGAAAGGCACAAGGAAACAAAAAAAAACCTCAGGAGTCCTTCAGGATCAAAGGGGGCCTGACACCATGAAGGAGCATCTGGAGGTAGCGGGCCATAACCAGGGGAATTGATACTACATGGCTGTGTAGGAAATTAACTATTATTAATATCTGCATTAATAATAAATGAATAGTAAAAACCAAAATAACAAGGAAGCATTCTTAGAAGTACCAAAATGAAACAAAAACTGACACTCGGTGGAGAAATTACCTTAGTTCGTGCATAAATAGGCTTTCTATACAGGTGTTGAATTCCCAAGATTGTACGGTCAATCATTCCACCAGCGTTACACGCAGGTCCTGTGTCGCCCCTTACCCCACATTTCACCTTCGAGCGAAAATAAATCATCAGTCACTGAGCTATCAATTTTTTATAAATTTCCTACTTTAGCATTACTAAAGATTGCAAGGAAATAAGAAGCTCACTCGAAATATCTTAGGGGTGGAAGAAGAGGCAGCAACTGGAATCTGATACTCCCAGTCAGGAACATGCAAGCCATATAACAAGGAAAGATATATAGTAACAAGCATCAAAACTGCAGCCCTGACAGAGAGTTGCCAAACAAGTTAAGAAGTTTCTCTGACAGCATCAAAAGGAAAAGCATACACGCAAACATAAATTTATTTCTGGGACAAATGAATAAATAAAGGCCAAGGGCTATCAACTAAAAGGTACTTAAAAGACGTGCAAGATACTTCACTCATAATAATGGACAAACTTTCCATAAATTTGATGCTTCCATGACAGATTCAAGGTATAAACTATAGTGTCCTGGTAAAATACATGTGAGTTATATTAAAATGCCAGCTAAAGCGATATTTCGAATAAATGCAGCAGTGTAAAATTAGTGAATCTTAACACCTCCCCGCACCCCCTCCTGTCTCTCTTCAAATGTGGCATATTTCTTCTCAAAGAAGTTTCATTTTTTAGAAAAAAGAATTAAACCACAAAGACTGAGTTCTAAAACAACAGAGCTACACAGGTATGATCTCATTATATTTCTCTCTTTTCTTTGAATAAATTCATCTAGCTTGCAGAGCAAAACTCAGTTTCACAATTACCAGGTTTATAGCAGGGGAAAGACTTCAAATTGGCTCAATTTATAAATCAACAAGCACAGTGACATGGCAGGTTTGTTGCAGGTTGCTGCAGCATGAACTGAAGTGACAAAGCAGATGATTGTATGATGCGACACTGAGAAAAGTACTCACCATTGAAACTGATATTTCCTCAGCATGGATAATCCGGAAGTAACATGATTACCACCTTTTAGCCAAATCTCACACATTGCCCCTACTAAATATCCTATTGCTATTCTCTGGGGAAAAAAACAAGGGATTAGGTAGAGCCAATCCAATTTGACAAAAAACAATTCCCTGCCCAGACTATACTCTTTACCGCATTTAGATGATATAAGAAATGATCAGGAAAGTAAAAAAGAATACCTGCAAGATACCCATCCATCTTATCTTTGTCATATCAACCCCATAAGTTAGATCATTCAGACCATGTAAAAAGCCACCTGGAAAGGAGAGATAATAAATGTTTAAGAACCACAAAAAGGTGTGTTTTCCAGAATAACCTCCCAGAAGATTCTGTTTTCATGGGATAAATTGAAAAAATATGGCAGCATTTCTTTCTTCTTGCCTTTTTTTACCCCTTTTCACACAATTCTCTTCCCTTTTGAAAACAATACTTACATAAAATACAGCAGAACTTAGCAAAAGAGTTTCGATCATAATACATAATCTAAAAGTTGAAGTTCTTGAAGATGACCTTGAAGAAAAAGACCTATGATTAGAAGTTTGAGTGTCCGGAGTATCGCTTTTCTAGTTGCAACAGCTTTGCATGACAATTTCTGTAGGAAACAAAATATGCAGTTAAGGATGAGAGCATCAGTAGTGGTAGAAATCAGTGTTGTCAAAGGCAAGAGACGCTAAAAGGCGCCAAGCTTGTAAAATACCCTAGGCGCTCGCCAAAATGAACCAAGATGACATGCTATATATGAATAAAATATATATGTATAATATTATATTATAATATATAAATCTAAAATATATATCTTCCCAATTAAGAAAAATCAAAAGAAAATATAAAACACCGTAACATAGTCATATAAAATTATATTTTTCATCCTTAAAACAAAATGTAATAATTTAAAGAAGTAACAGCATTGTCAAAGGCAAAAGGCGCTAAAATGCGCTAAGCCTGTAAAATGCACGAGGCGCTAGTCGCTCGCCTAGGCAACGCTTCATTGAAATTTCTCGCCTGAGGTTAATAAAAGCACTATAGCCTTGCCTCTATAGCGCTTAAGTGAGCGCCTGAGTGCCTTATGACAACACTGGTGGAAATGTTGGATGAAGTAAGCATCTGAAAGGGAACCATTAGATATCTACGAGTAACATGATTTCACAATACGTTTAGGCTACCCATAAATAAAATTAAAATAGCAGCGCTCGTTATTGTTATCATGGCATGAGTGGTATGTTGCAAGTGCTTGAATGCTAACATAAAAACAATATATTTCCCAATCGCGGATACCTTGTATGTGAGTCCAAGCGAAACACCGACAATGAATAGGAAAAATGGCATGACAACATCTGCAAGTGTTAAACCATTCCATGGTGAATGATTAATAGCAGGCAGAACTCCACCAGCATCATCCACAAGTATCATTAGCTGCATTGATCATGAATGAGAAAGCATAAAATTATGATCCTTCAATTCCATTAGAGAGGAAACTGTTGTAAGCCATTGTTTACCTGGTCATTTTTATGCTAAAATGGAACAGAAATCATCAATTTTCTACAACAAAACCAACTCCAATCTTCATTACTTGGTTAAAACCCAAGTGCAACCCACTTAAAGTCCACTTCGGGGGAATTTAATATCTACCTGCATCATTGAAGCTTTTTTTTTTTTTTTTTTTTGAACTGGTACATTGAAGCTCCTTTACAATAAATCCTGGACATCAATGGTTGTTCTATAAATCTCGTTAACACTTTGCTACGGTCCTTAAAGCATGTCATCACTGTTATTTTTTACATTAGACAAGGACATCCATTTGGACTCTCTTTTTATTCTGATTTGTTATTAGTATCTAGAGAACGAAGAAAGAGGAAAAATCGTTGCCTAATTGAGTGGAGTGGGATACGTTCTGGCTGATGGGTCATTTCTACTGCCAATAGGCTTACTTTAGGATTCAAGAAGGGTTCGAGCTGAATCATACAGTATACAGCACAGACAAGCTGTCCTCCATTGGCAAGACTTGACTGTTGAGACAGAACTCTATAATGGGTCTAAGACAATTAATTATCTACCTATGAGTGGCATAAGCAAGGCAAAACCTTGCAGATGACATAGACACCGGCAGCAGTAGCAGGCGGGTATGCACCATAAAGCACTTGCATGCCTGTGACACTTACCTACCTCTTCGGAATAAAATTAGTATGGATGTAAATGCACTGAAACTTGACTGTTTATTGCTCAGTAAAAATAAATGATGGATAGTTGGATTCTGTATATTTATTTATTGGGTGTACAGTTACACACGAATACCAGTTTTCCAGCTATCAATCAATCTTGGCGAGAAAAATAAATCTCCATTATCACTCACTCTCACTGTAAATAATTACTGTTAGCATATAGGTACTAAATACAACGCCTGTCTGTATTTATGGATTATGTCCTGGCGCGTTGTGTTTTCAACTGTTTTAAGGTACGTTGTAAAAGTAATTTTATTTTAAAAATATTAAATTAATATTTTTTTATAATTTTAATACGGTAATATTAAAAAAAATCTTAAAAAAATATATTTTAAAATAAAATATATTTTTTAAAAAACATCATCTACCATAATATTAAATACTCATCACTGTGTTTTGTATTCCGTTTAGATTTTATTAGTAAATAAATTAAATTCATATATTTATAAAAAAAAATTATTTTATTTTATTTTTTATATTACCTGTTCTTTATTTTATTTTCTCAAATGCTAAAAAAGATGAATAAATAATTATTTTGAAAAACTAGTTTTAATATTAGTTTTTTTTTAATATAATAAATCAAAGGGCTGACCACATTTACTTTTGTATTGTTTATAGAGAGTGACTTTTTATTACACTCAAAATCAGAATGATGAGATTTTCTAAAATTAATTTAATTTTAAAAATTACACGCATGAAAGCAAAAATATAATGCCAAATACATTTTCTATTTGGATATTAAAGATGGAATTAAATGCAGGCAAGTAAAAAGAAGTTATATTTGGCAAGAAATAATTTCGGGCATATCACTGGGGAAAAAAATCATCTGAATCATCCATCAAGATTTCTAAATCTGTCTTTAAGATATCTCAATATCTTTTCTGGTTTTTCTTTTTTCGGGGAGTGTGAAATATATCAGGGAGTGGTGGTCCTTTTCTTTAGGTTCAGAAGCAAGGACAACAGGTCATCAATGGCGAAATAGGAGTAAAAAGAATGGTCTAATTGACTAGACAGAAACAGACCGCAAGATGTATAATGTCTGATGCACGAGCGACATGGAATGGGTTTTCCAAAAAGAGAAGCTTAACATCAAAGCAAAAACAAAAGAAGTTGTAAGAAATTATCAAAAATGAAAATGGAGAAGGTGACTGGAAACATTACCGCAACAGTGAGACCACGAAAAACATCAAGAGAAACAAGACGTTGTTGTTTCTGTCGTTGTACATCATCTTGCTGCCTTGAATGAGTAGGGAGGATGAAAGATTTGTTTTCATCCACAACTTCATCATCATCCACATGACCACCTTCATCGTTACTTTTCAGGGACTTGTTTCTATCTCCATTGTCTTCCTCTTGCCCTTTAATAGGCGTGTACACTGCCATTGCTATTTGCTCTCGGCCGGCTAGATATGAGAAAAAACAGAGTATTTTCTCTCTTTAACAGACTACTGAGTATTTATTGTTGGGTTACAGCTGAAGCTTTCCCTCCTCTGGTTTTCCCTCCTTGCCTCCTCCTCCTCCTGATGAACAGCAGGAAGCTTTTCTTTTCAAGAATTGCTATTATATGGAGAAGGAGAAAGGCTTTTCCTGCAGTGTATACCGACGT
>Ga0325402_1001364_pt1 | contig 19757 bp, 10 predicted proteins | sample PopdelMetagenome_22_FD_207212 | JGI IMG/M metagenome (GOLD analysis project Ga0325402, IMG submission 207212) | Populus deltoides microbial communities from Bellville, Georgia, United States - Xylem-PdKOR-R3 | ecosystem: Host-associated > Plants > Phyllosphere > Stem > Wood/Secondary xylem...
TGGAGTCAAGAGAGGCCTGGTCCTGAAAAAATAAATAAATCTTGGTAATTTCTCTTTAAATAATTTAAAATTTTAGGGTTAAAATTATTAAAATTTATATTTTGGCCCTCTTATTTTTGTTTTCTAATCTTAACCCTCCTATAAAAATTTCCTGGCTACGCCCATATTAATTATTATTGTTAATTTTCGGTCAAGGATTAGATAGTTCTTGTGATCAATTTTCACGTTTTGGAATTAAATTTATCTCTCTATTATAATCTAAAGCAAACCATCAAAAAATTCATAAAATTTCTTACTAGTTATCTACGCCCATATATATATATTTGTGATAACTCGGGATATCCGGGCTAGCTTACGCACTCCACGATTAATCTCCGGACCCACTGAACAACCTGCAAGTTCAGTGAGCAGGTAAGGCACCGCGGGGATGACAGACATGCATAGAGAGGATCGAACCCGGGTGCAAAGAAAAGAAACAAGTCCCTTCCCCTGCTAGGTCACGACCTCAAGTACGGATTTGATATTTGATAGAGAAAGAGATGATATTTATATTTGTCAAACCCTGTTTCAAAAACAACTTGAAAAAGAATCTGAGTTAACGATCATCAAATTAATATCTAATCATCAATTTTTTTTTTATTAAAACAATAACAATTTGTTTTTCTACAGGAAATTAAATTTGTCGGATTGGAACAAGTTAATCGAATCACAAAAACTCGTTCAAGTTAAATGGGTTTAACCAAGTTAAAATTCTACTTCATTCAACTACAAACTCGATCTAAATAAAACTTTTGAATTGTAAATTACTTGCATCAACTCAGGCTAGATTTAGATAGCGTTTTTAAAAAATTCAAAATTTTGTTACTAAAAATTAATATTTTTTTATGTGTTGGATCGTTTTAATGCACTGATCTCAAAAATAATTTTTAAAAAATAAAAAAAATATCATTTTAATGCATTTCGGCATGAAAAAATTTTAAACAACAACCGCAACCACACTTCCAAACACACCCTAATAAATAAGACAACATCTATCATGGTCATGTAATGAAATAAAGAAAGTTGTAATTTGAGGAGTGCCAAATTGATAAAACTCGTATACAGAATCGTAGATATGGAGGAAGGAACGAGCACTTGCTACCATTGCCATCCTTTTGTCCATGGAAATCTAGATTCCAAACGATCATAATCCATACCCCACACTGCAAGGGGATTTGTGCTAGGACAGGGATCTTAATTAAGTTAGAGCCAGATAGCTCTTCAAAGATTATTAAACCACAGCCAACCACTGTTTCTTTCCATCCTTAATTTCTTTTTTTCATACCTTTTGTTTAAAGTGTTTGCCGACTAGACTGTTGATAACTGAAATTGATGAGATACCAGCACGAAAAGGAAGTTTCAGCATGAAAAAGGGTCCAATTTTCACATATTAACTACTCGATCACGACACTGACTCCATCAAAACCCAAAAACTGAAGAGAAATGACTGGATTTATCCATGGTAATCACATTCTTTATGATAAAAGTGTGAGATACAAATCCTCTGTCGCAAAATATACTGCTAGTACATCTGCAGCTACATATATCTGCTGACAGTCACTATATTTACCGGAGGCATTAATCCTTACTCGGGATAAGTTTTAGATTATGTGCTTGTTGAGTTAATTTATTTTTTTAAAAATACTAAAATAACGCGTTTTGATTATTTAAAACAAAAATGTAATAAATTAACTCGAATTCCTAATCAGATTATATTGAATTAACCCTGTTAATTTTAAAACCCAGGCTAAATGAACAGGATTCTGATTCGACCTGGGTGCCAGTCCGTTTCTCCACAGCTAATCCGCATTTAAGCATGAATCAAACAAAAGGCAGACTAACAAGTTAGGATGATTGATGGATAAGCGTGTAATTATTTACATGTAGAAACTGTTCCTAGTTCTGAAACAATAAAGCAATTATTAGTGCTGGTGGTGGTCCATTCCAGCTTGTTGTCAAGAAAAATATGGCTGGAAGATTGTGAGGAACACCCATTTGGATCTCTGCTGTGATTAAACACTACAACGATTCAATTGTCTAATCAAAGAAAAGGCTATTTTTTCTTAGGGCCTCTAATCACTTTCTGATAATTGCACAACATTACCTAATGTTCTTGGCTTTTCTTTTTTCTTTAAAGTATTCTCGTATAGTACTCGTTTCTCCACCATCCATTACTCTATCTAGATGCCCCAAAATCTGACCTGTGACTAGGCATCCACCCATCACAATCTGGTATTGATAATTGACCATCAACACAGTTGTTAGAGGGATACTGGTTAAATTTTGTTGGATTCGACATGTTCATCTAGAAAATCTGGAATTAAAGCACTGATTCGGATTTGATTTTTTTAGTTGAATTGAACGGTAAAATTCTTGATTTTTAGTAATTCAGTCCAAGTTCAAATCCCGATGAGTCAATATTAAAAAAAAAAAGTAGTACTTTTCAGTTTAGTTTCCTAATTGGATGTAAAAACTATGATTAAAGGGCACGACTTCAATCTTTCTGTATATAATTGAGATGAACAATTAGTGGTATTTCCACTAAACGTAAGCAGATTATTATCTTCTGCAAGTGAAGTGATGTGTGGGGTAAAAACAGATCACATATTTTATCATATCTTTTTCACCTAAACCAGATGGGGATAACATATATTATTGATAACCAAAAATTGCAATCACAGAAATAATTGCCGAAGCTCTCTGATGATTGGCGTTCTTCGTAGCCAAGCAAAAATCTTCGCCTAGTAAAACACACTTCGATTGTCCTGTATGAAAACTTTATTTTCCCAATAAAGTTCGTGGAAGTGCATGCAGCTATATTATTATTACGTTAAAGGAACGCAGGATTCCATGATTTCTGACAAATTTGAAAGCATCAGGGATTCCCAAGAGCACTTGTTCTTATGCATGATGACCTGTAAAGTTTAGAAACAATGACAGATTGAACGAATCCCTGTCCACCACTAAGGTCCATCTCATTTATCCTCTTGAGTGGGATTGTTCAGATAGAACCTGCAAATCATGTGGCCAAACTGCTTTCGGAGAATTAAGACATGGATGTATACCTGCATCCGTCTACAAAACATTTGGCTGCAAGAATTAAGCGCTTATTAATATCATTGATCGGGCACTTTCTCAAGTGTCTTTGAGAGAAATCCAAAGACATTGGACTTGAAATGCTAGCAAACGCCTCCGAATCTTGAATGTTACACGAAATTTCGTAATCCTTCTTCGACATCCCACCCTTTTGAATTGGAAGTTCGGCGTCCCATGCAACACCTTTTTTGGCAAAATACATCACACCTCTAGAGCTCTCCTTTTAACACAGATAAATATGCCGGCCATTAACTGGAATGAGATTCGGGAATCCAGATAATGATGCCACGTAAGAAAATAATTGAATTGGTCGACCCGGTAACTCATGGATATAGAATATGGCCCGGCCAGGTTCGAACCGGTTTGATTGGTTGATACAACCAAGTCAAATTTAATGAATTTTTTTTAATCCTGAAATGATCTAATTAAAACCTGCTATAAAAGCCTTCTAAGTCAGGTTAAGCCCGGACCCGTTTCGATAACTATGCCTTTTATCGGCCATTATCGTGCATTCCTACTTTAATGCTTTTACTCGAGCATTGATCCTCAAACTTGATTGGTTTCTAGATAAAACAAAACTAGAGTATACTACAGTAGTGCCATTTGAAGATATTCCAGAGGTTAAATTATTAGTTATAAAACACTGCTAATTTTGATCAGCTTCATAACCTCCTCTGCATAGCTCCGAATCTTTTTCAGAGTTCTAAACAATAATTCATTTGAGTCAAACCGGTTGTCATCATGCTATATATATAAACCTCATGGAGACCTACCTTGGAGCCAAGAGAATCTTTCCCTGTCCTATGCAAACCTCACTTTCTATTCTCCTTGCAATTTAAAAAAAAGAACAGTCGTCAGAAGTAGAACACTATACTGCCTGAATTCTCCAACATGAAGATGGAAAGACAGGTCATGAGGGTGAAAGACTTGAACCTCGGGCTTCAACTGATAGCCACACTTCTGGTTCTGTGCTGCTGTTACACACACGCGGTAGCAGAAGAGAAGAGCCAGCAGACGAAGAAGACTTTCATAGTTCACATGGACATGTCCAAGATGGCAGCAACTTACGAAGATCATTTTCAATGGTACGATTCATCTTTAAAATCTGTATCAGAATCTGCTGACATGCTTTACGCTTACAACAACATAATCCATGGGTTTTCCACCCGACTCACACCAGAGGAAGCTGAATTACTTGAAAAACAACCCGGAATTCTAGCTGTCCTACCTGAAATGATTTACAAGCTGCACACAACTCATTCCCCTGAGTTCCTTGGATTGGGGAAAAGCGATGCTGTGCCCCCTGCGTCTGCCTCCATGAGCGAGGTGATCGTTGGAGTACTAGACACTGGTGTCTGGCCAGAGATAAAAAGCTTTGATGACACAGGGCTTGGCCCCATACCAAGTACCTGGAAAGGTACTTGCGAGGTGGGTAAGAACTTCAATTCATCGAGCTGTAACCGGAAACTGATAGGTGCACAATATTTCTCAAAAAGCTATGAAGCAGCATTTGGACCTATCGATGAGACAATGGAATCGAAGTCACCAAGAGATGATGATGGCCATGGAACTCACACTGCAACGACAGCAGCTGGTTCAGCTGTCTCAGGAGCTAGCCTTTTTGGGTATGCTTTTGGGACAGCGCGTGGAATGGCTGCACAAGCTCGAGTAGCAGCTTACAAGGTGTGTTGGTTGGGTGGATGTTTTAGCTCTGATATTTTAGCAGCAATGGAAAAGGCTGTTGCAGATGGCGTTAATGTTATTTCAATGTCCATTGGAGGAGGAATCTCAGATTACAATCGAGATACAGTAGCGATTGGAGCTTTCAGAGCAGTTGCACAGGGAATTCTTGTCTCATGCTCGGCCGGAAATGGTGGGCCAAGCGCAGGCAGCTTGACTAATGTTGCTCCTTGGATAACCACTGTAGGTGCTGGAACGTTGGACCGTGATTTCCCAGCTTATGTGAGCCTTGGAAATGGAAAGAACTACTCAGGCATATCACTTTATAGTGGAAAGCCATTATCTGATTCATTGTTGCCACTTGTTTATGCTGGTAATGTGAGCAATTCAACAAGCGGTAACCTTTGCATGACAGGAACTTTGGTTCCTTCACAAATTGCAGGAAAAATTGTGATATGTGATCGAGGGTTGAATAGTAGGGTTCAAAAGGGGATGGTGGTGAGAGATTCTGGTGGTCTAGGGATGATTTTAGCAAACACAGAGCTGTATGGAGAAGAGCTAGTCGCTGATGCACATCTTCTACCCACATCCACTGTAGGGCAAAGAACTGCGGATGCAATTAAGAATTATGCCTTCTCTGATCCAAAGCCAATGGCCACGATTGCTTCTGGAGGCACAAAGCTTGGAGTTGAGCCATCGCCAGTGTTAGCAGCATTCAGTTCCAGAGGTCCAAATCTGGTAACTCCAGAAGTACTCAAACCAGATCTAATAGCACCAGGAGTCAACATACTGGCGGGATGGACCGGGGCAGTTGGCCCAACTGGGCTAACAAGCGACAAGAGGCATGTGAGCTTCAATATCATTTCGGGTACATCAATGTCATGTCCTCATGTCAGTGGATTAGCTGCGCTCATCAAGGCTGCTCACCAGGACTGGAGTCCAGCAGCCATCAAGTCCGCTCTCATGACCACAGCCTATGCAACGTACAAAAATGGGGAAAACATATTAGACGTGGCTACGGGACAACCATCAACGCCATTTGATTTTGGAGCAGGACATGTAAATCCAGTAGCAGCCCTTGATCCTGGCCTTGTCTATGATGCCTCTGTTGATGACTACATCAACTTCTTTTGTGCTCTAAACTATAGTGCGTCTGACATTAAACAAATCGCAAACAAAGACTTCACTTGCGACTCGAGCAAGAAATACAGTCTGGGGGATCTTAATTACCCATCGTTCTCTGTTCCACTAGAAACTGCTTCAGGCAAAGGGGGCGGAGCTGGTGTAACAAGTACAGTCAAATACACCAGGACTCTGACAAATGTGGGTGCTCCAGCAACATACAAGCTTTCCATGACTTCAAAAACTCCGTCAGTTAAGATCCTAGTTGAGCCAGAGTCCCTGAGCTTTGCTAAAGAATACGAGAAAAAGACTTATACAGTGACTTTCACTGCTACATCCATGCCTTCCGGTACAAACAGCTTTGCTCACCTGGAGTGGTCAGATGGGAAGCATGTTGTGGGCAGTCCAATAGCTTTCAGCTGGACATGATCCGAAATCCTGAAGAAATCCCGTAAATGATTGTCATTCACGGGACAAGTGCCTGAATTTGTATGTATTTTCAATCTCTTCCCTGATGTTCTAACAGCTGTTCCAGTACAGCAAGCTGTTGCGTTCATAATTGCTCTCTGAGGTGATCAGAGGGCATATAAAAAAGAAGGGGGGGAAATAATTGTACAGAGGATAATGGAAAGAATTGTGTGAATTGAAAATGACTCTCCAGTTGCTTTTAGTGCCTCTCAATCTGAATCCTTTAACAATTTACACTGCATGACTGAGATTGAGGGACTTGAGTATGTTTGCATAGCAATACATCAAATCAAACTGAGCTTGACAGGCGAGGAGAACAAAAATGCTCAACACTGAACTTCTTGTGACTGCTTAGGTGAAATTAACATATGCCCAAAAACTACCTGGGAAAAGGAATTTTACAAAGCCCAACCTAAGAAGAATAAGATGAGGGGGTGTGAAATCATCAAATACATCCCTCGAGCTAATTTAACTGAGATACGAGGTACAATATAGACACAATGTAGTGTTAAGTTCTAATACAAAGAAAATTTGTGGATATTCCTGCCACTCAACCGTTCTGACACCTTACGACATGAATTCCTCCATGTCATTCCTTTACATCGAAAGCAGATATCAATTCTTATTAACCTTCATCTAAATTTCAAAACTCTCCAAATTTAGCAATTGCCTGGTTCAACTGATTCACTAACAGGGCTTCGGCATCATAGAAAAAGTATTAACTAACTAATTACTTTTGTTGCTAATGCATTTTTCATAATCTTATAACCTAAGGTTCATTCTTGATCAAACAATGGCAGGTTGCATTCCAATGCTAAAATAGACTCAAATTAACAAAATGCAGTGAGCAATCCATCAACCTCAAGACATTAGAAGGATACTCCTAAATTGCATCAATGAATAAAATTGTTACAAAACTGAACTGTCAAGTATAATTTATAGATTTCTAAAAAATGGAGAAAAGGCTACATCATGAATCCTCGATAGACTGAGAAACAGGGAGATAGTATGTATCAAGCTGCCAATACTTGTGTCTCACACCTTGCCAAACTTCTTCTCCCAAACAATCCTTAACAGGCAAGGGAATTAACTGTGTAGAGTAGCCTAAGTGCTCGAGTTCTAGCGAGACTAAATTACAGTAAACAACATGGAAGAATGCGTTGCCTCCACAAAGTCCATTGAAAAAAGAGTAGATTCCTCCAGGCTTCAATAGCGCAGGTAAGTGTTGGTGAAACTCCCTCAGATCTTCATAATATTCTCCATAAGTGTCAAAGAAAATACCTGCACAAATTTAGCCCATATTTCAGAAAGTTATATAATACGCAATTGCTCTGCTGTCATTTCAAAGAATACACTTCATTATATAACTATAATTTTCAGTCCCTGCAAGGACAAAATAGTTTGGTGACGCTACAAAACTTCTTGAAACTTTTCCTTATGTCTGCAACACTGCTAAGACTTTACAGAATGACCAAAATAATATCCATACTCAAACTACCGGTAGATAAGAATTATTCAAGATAGATTTATAAGGAAGGTGGAGCAATATGAGAAGTTGAAACTCAAGTTAGTATACTTCATGACCAAACATGAATCCATTTGCACTGCATGCTCCCAATGATACATTGTATGACTTTTTCAATGCTGACATTAAATGATGATCTACAATGAGGATTGGGTTATTTTCTTTAGGAAGTTGATGGGGTTTAAATTCAAAGGAAGCACCATTTCTGAGTACCTGTCTCGTGCACACACCACAAAAGAATACAGCATATTATATTCCTCGTATGAACATAAATTCAGATATACAGTGCATCTTCGCAAAGAGAATCTGCTTAAGAGCTAAACAATAAATTACTGCTCTATTGTGAGTTAAACAAGCAGTGCAAAAGTATGCATTCTCAATTTCTCATCAAACAATACGATGAACTTATGAACAAACTGTTAGCCAGCAATGTAGGTTTCTCTAACAAAATCAAATCATAGAAGCTATACATTGGTACTTTGAAATGACAACAATAACAATGCATATCACGATATGCCACAACCTTTTGCAAAAATATAAATAGAAACACAATCATGTTTAAAACAGGCATCGTGGATTTACCATCATAAGTTCCAAGTTGAGAAAGAACATCTTGCCACCGCCCAAATACTATCTTCACATTATCCTTCTCACCCCAACCATTTCGAATCATCCGTTCATAAACCTCCGGATGCGCCTCAACAATCGTATGCATAGCCGGATTATATTGTTGAATAGCTGTATCCACAAGCCCCATTCCAAAGCCAATGTTCAGTATATGACCACCACCTGAGCAAACCGCCTTTGCGTGTGCTTCCATCAATGGCTTCTCCCAAGCCATCATTATCGCCTTGCTATCCGAGTCCATTATCTTGTCTTCACTAAAACTAACCCTATCTTCTAAGTAATTCTCACCATAACCAGAATTTGACTTCTCTTTCCTGGCAATTGTTCCTAATATTAACTCAGACTGAATCCCTGTTCAATTAGAGGTTATTTTAGTCATTATAACGAAACCGAAGCTGTTTTAATTAATTACGATTGGAGTTGATTAAAGAGGAAGCCAAGATAAATTTTTTTATCGTACCAGCGTTGAGGAGAGTTTCGAAGGCGTCTTGGTTGCCAGCTTCCATGGCGAAGTCTCCTGCGGAGATATTGGAAGGAGAGAGAGCGTTCCACGGTGCGCCAGCTTCGAGGAGGTCCTTGACGATAGCGGCGTGGCCGTGCTTGGCGGCGTGCATGAGAGGAGTGAGGCCATTGCTGTCGAAGTAAGTAACGTCGATTCCTGAGTTTATGAGAGATTTAACTTTGTCTACGTCGCCGTTCTTCGCTGCTTCGCAGAGAATTTCGAATTCGTCCATGGCTGCGCGCGATAATAGTGAAACCCTGCTCCAGAGTCCAGAGACGTTTTAAGAAATGGAGGTGCTTTTCTTTTGGAATTCCCGGTGAGTCTGACGGCTAAGATGAGAGCTACGTGGCATAATCAGGTATGTTTCTGGTTCCTCAATTTGGTTTGGTGGGCTGGAGCTGATGGTTTTCTTGTGTGGGCTTAGCCCGATTTCGAACGTAATTGGGGGCTCTTTATTTTTCTTAGTTAATCTACACTTCGGCCTTGGGCTTTTGCCTTTTGATTATGAATATCGGTCTGAAAAAAAAGGAAAAAAAAAAAAAATCAATTTCATCTTACCTCCTTAAAACTATATAGGTTTTATCGATTATTTTTCTAAAAAAATTATTTTTCATCGATTAGACATTTTATTCAAACGTAATTGACTTTTGATGATCTAGTAGCCCAGTCAAATTTAGTTGGGATTATTTTAAGTAATTTAAAACACATAATAATATCACTTAATAAAAATAATTGATTTAGATTAATTTAATAATCTACAAGCTAATCCAATAAACTAACTGCTAAATTAAAAAAGATCAATTTCATCTTACTTCCATGAAATTGTATAGGTTTTATTGAATTTGTTTTTTTTATTAGTGCTAGCATTTCATTAGACATGATTAAACTAGTATTAATTCTAAAAAAAATAAAAAATATTATTTTAATAAAAATAATTAATTCGAATTTATCTGATAACGTTGGAGTTAATCGAACAACCCAGTTACTCAAATTCTTCTAGATCAATTACGACAATTATTGTATTATCTGAATGAATTTCCTTGAAAAAATCAAAAGCAATAGAACTTGTCTGTACAGCAACAAATTAATACGGATAAGGAGATTTGGCAAAACAGTCCGATTGCATGGTAAAGTTCTTACTCTTAATTTGGCGCTAGTGTAATGACGTTTGCCATATTTTATATCCCTAATAAATCCACCAACTTTGACCGCAGTTTGATTAAACTGCCCGCGTTGAAACGTCATCGTTCAGAAATGACACTCTCCTCCGCGGCAGCCTAACCATTCGAGTACAGAGATAACCTCGGTCGTCGATGCAGTTTATTTGTTAAAATCCCGTGGCTCCAATCAAACACAATTAAAATCATTAAAAAAAAAGCATCCCCCCCCCCTCCTCTCTCTCGCAAATATTTAGATTGCTTTGGATCCGCATCTTCATTCAAATGCTGTGAAGAAGCTTAATACTCACAGAATCTACAAGTTAGGGTTTTTTTTTCTTTTATTAATTTTGTTTTTTTTAATGGCTTCAAGTTTTGATCGGTGGGAGAAGGATCCGTTCTTCTCTGCGGCTGAGGAAGTTCAAGAATCAGCAGACAGGTACCGTTTCTAATTAATATTAGCTAATTTATAGTTTTTTCATGAGAGATTTGAATTTTTATTATTTGTTTCCTGATTAAATTTAGTTTTTTATTAGAGATTTTCATATTTTCCTGATTAAATCTAGTTTTTTTTTTTTACGAGAGATTCTGACCTTGCCTCTTAAGTTTCGCTTGTGGTACTAAAAAATTTAGGTGAAACAACACAATATTTGATTAATTATTGTTTTCGTACTTCTAGGAAGCGAAGGCAATTTTTTTTTTTTTATTCTATCCTTTAAGGTTTGATTAAAGCTAGTTGTTTTGAGGGGGTATGCCTGTCTTATTGACGTTTTTTTTTTTTGATATATTTTTTTGTTAAATTTGTATGCTATATGAAGGATGGAATCAACGTATAGAACATGGATTCATTCAAAGAAAGAGGAATCTAGCATGTGGGATTCCGAGCAACTATGTCGGGACCTACATACTGCGCTAGGCACCACCAAATGGCAGGTCATCTCTCCCTCTACTCTTTATTGAATGTTCTGTTTTAATCAGCTTAGTTGAGTTTAATTTGATCTCGGGTGGGAAAACTCAATGCAGTTAGAGGAGTTTGCTCGGGCTGTCGGGTCGAGTTATGTCAAAAGCTCTGTTGATGATGCGAGAGACAGGCATCGTGATTTTATTGTCGCGATCGAAGATCATATTTTAAGAATAGAAAATTCGTTAAAGGAATGTGCCCTTTCAGAGGGCAAGACTTCATTGCCTTGGGTGCATTTGGATGAAGGGGAGTGCAATGAACTTGCATTGTTTTTGTCAGGGCCACCAACGACATCTAGAGAGAATATATCAAAAAATCATGTCATGAAAAGTGGGATGACACAAGAAGGAGGTGAAGAGTCTACCCCCCATTCTTCAAAGAACTTGACTAATTTGGTCATGTGCTCCTCCTTGGAGCCCAGGGACGAGAAGTTGCATGGGCATAGGAGGACGGCTAGTGCCAGTGCTGATATTGGTGCGTGGAAAATTGCTATAGCTGAAGATGTTTGCCTGTCTGATCCTTGTAATGAGAAGGCCCCCGTCCCACGACCCCCACGAAAGGTACCTAGTTTGTCTGGAATCGTATCTTCTATGGAATCTGTTTCTAAATTCAACTGGCCAAAGAATGGAGTTCGGAAATGGAAGGCAATGGATCGTCAACAAGAATCTGATACAATACCATTGCAATCTTCACAGTTAACTAGGGTTGGTGTATTTCTATTCTATTTGACTTGTTGATTGGGATTTGCTTCTTGATTTTCTTATTATGTTTCTGTCATCGTTAATTAATATAAATGGGTATTCTTAACTTTTTGTATAGGGCATAGATGCATGCTATGAGAAAAGTAAGAGTTGCCTGGATAGTTATAATGAATGTTATGACAAGCAAATTTATGGCTGGTATGGAGCTATGCAGCGCCAACTTCAACGGTCCCAGTATCAAATGCAATATAGTCGGCCTGTCCAAGCAGCCTTGTCAGTTGTTTTTCTCTTTTGCTTAATTGGTGAGCTATTTAGATTCGTACAAATCTTGTTTTGTTGCATGTGTGGGGTTATATATGTTGCTACAAATGTGCCACTCTTCATTTTGTAGTTGTATTTCCAACAAGCACTCTAGGCTTTACAGCAATTGGGTTATATATATAAATTGATTGACTTAAAATAATTACTGGATGCATGTAGCTTGACAATTATTTTAAGAGTGTGATTAGATTGGAAAAAATCTCAAGATTGCAACAAGATGAGATGATGTGGTATATATGATGTTTATTACTTTATGTTCTTTGTTGTTAATTTTTGGTCGTTGCATTTTGCTATCAGGCATTTAATTCATTTTATTAGATGAATAGGTAATGCATAGTTCAGGTAGAAATTAGAAGCTGCTGCATCAAATGATGATCATAGTTGTCTATCAACTTAAGGACTTTCTATTTGAATCATGTAATTTTCTTAATTGGGTGTGCACTTGGGAATGCTTTTGCTAAAGTTTAAAAAAAAAAAAAACTGAAAAGGAGAAACAAATGAGCCATCATAGGTTTGCTTTTGGGATTTTGCTTTATTTTGAAGTCGGTCATCGTTCAGAGTAGTTTGTTGCCTTTTTTGCACTGCTCTGTGTTGCTTCTTTAGCACTGGATTGAGTTTGGTCAATAGTAATTTGGTATAAACAGGTGTAAACAAGGTTGAACTGATATGCAAATAAAGCTACGAAGCTTCCCTTGTTTTTCTTCCAATATTTACAATGCAACTGACATAATTTTGAGTGGAATGATAAGTGAATAAAAGCATTCAAACCACCTGTAACTGTAGTAATATTGTTATGAATAACTGTTCATTGTGAACAAAAAAAAAATCGTAAAATTATGGTAAACTATCATTTTATAAAATGAGGAAAACAAAACTCGTGAAGACAGTATTATTTCTTTTGGTTCTTTTATAAAGAGTTTTTGGATGATAAAGAATTTGAGTATGAGTTTATTGGTTTATAGAAGCTTATGTTTATTGGTTTGTCTGCAGTCTTAATTGTGCTACGTGCAATTTAAGGTTCTGTTCATCCTACAAGTTACAGCCTGGGGCAATAAATGGCTCGGAGGGCATCACAGTGGTGAAATGCGGAAAGATGTTTTTGAGAGAACAAGAGCTTTTCATTATTATCAGGTGACTGGTTCAGTATAGGTATGTGTTCTCCTGTTATGCAGTAGCCAGTATTATTTCTGTAAATAAACCCCTTGCTCACCCATTTTTTCCCCTTCCTGACCACCATTTCGCTCTTCCTCTTAAAACTTTTGATTATGTTGTATAATTGTAAGAGCCAAGAGATGGCGGAGAAAGTTGGCCAGGAACATTTCTCAAGTGCCATCTGATCCTGTAACACATCTTTTTTTCTCAAAGCCACTTTGGTGTAGTATTTTTACAGTTTGGTAAAAAACAGTTCTCTTTTCTCTTTCAAAGCTACTTAGGAATTTTTCATTTGATATGAGCAAAAAACCCAAAAAACTAAAAAAATATAATAAAAAAAAAACCGTACTGAGAAAAAAAATTAAATTAACCCGATTAGAAAAGCCAAAATAATTTCTGGTTCGGTTCGGTTTTAAATATCTGAAACCGATTGAACTGGAATAAACTGAATCGGTTCAACTATAATTTTGAAAAGATAAAAGAGACTATAAATAACCACTAACCTAAACCGCAGCTCCCTCGCCTTTTTATAATCATTAACCTAAATCAACGCTCGTAGCTCCCTTCATTTTCTCTCTCTCTTTGACTCTTATCTAGTTTATCCCTGCATTTTATTTTCTTCATCACATTCTCTTCTCTTCCTGTTAATAAATTCATGAACTTCATTGCTTCTTCAGAATGACGATGCCTTTGCTTAATTGCTTCTTCAAAATGACTAAGGTTTGACAGAAGTATAAATTTGAGCTTTCATCAAAATGACTAAGGTTTGACAGAAGTATAAATTTGAGCTTTCATTTGGATCCAACTCATTCATTATGAGTAGATTTGTTTTCCTTCCAATCTCAATTGATCTCTAGTTTTTATTTTTCTTGATATTTTGTGGGTTTTTGTTTTTTTTTATTATGTTGTAATTTACAACTTTGGTTTTGCTTATATTTTAAATAGAATTCAATCATGTTTTGTTCATGTAAACTGAAACAAGTTCTTAAACAATAGAAACGAGATTTGCGTCTTGGTTTTACCGGTTTTTAAATAACAGAAACCAAACCAAAACCAATCGGTTTGAACTGATTTCAGTTTTAAATTTTAAAAAATAATAATTTTGGTTTGATTAGTTTTTTCATGTGAAAATTGAACCGAACTAAAAATAATCACCTTTAAATATAGTTGTTCATGAAGTGGGGGTATTAGAACTATCAGACTACAATTGGACATCACCTAGATTATGTGCTTAAAGGGAGCCTCTCAAGATGAGTGAAAAAATGCGAGGAGAGGAAATGTTCCTGATACATTTTATTCACGATAAGCCTTACAGAGGTAGTTGCTGATCAAGTGACAGACAACTCTTAAAGATACCGGTAACCAAAGTAGAAACCAGTAAACACTAATGGCAGGACGAACTCAAGAAAAACTTGATACTTGGGCATTTTATCATCCTTGATCACAAAGGCACTCATTTCTTTGTGCTTGGATTCCACGAAAGAAGCATTCTTGTCTGCCTCATTGAAAGCGTGACCCTGAAGAACACCAACCTGGTACTTCAGGAGCAAGTTTTGGGCTTCCTTGCTGTGTCCAATGTTACTGAATTCCCTCGTCGCATCCTTTCCTGCAACCTCTACAAGCACCTCTCCTCCTGCTGGATGCTCGTCCAAGAACTTTGTCACGTCGAGTACCTGTTAAAACGAAACAACTTCATTACCCGCAAAACATAAACGGAAAAATATAGGAGTATATGTTTCCGAAGAGAGGATTACTCTGCCGTTGATGACAAACCAGCAATCTTTTTTGGATCTGTGTTGGGCCACCTGTGAGAGAGTGAAAGTTTTCTGCCCAGCCATTTTGCACATGGGAATCCAAGGGAGTCGTGCAAGTAATTTATAAAAATGGACGGGGTTAGGTTTTGATCTTGGTTGGTCACGTGCGCGCTAACACCAAAGTCTGGTCATTCACGTGTGATCTAACATTGTAGTAGTGGTAGCTCATAGCTGATGCCATGATGGCATCTTATTTTTCTGGGCTTGTTCGGTACACCTGAAGCCCAAAAGTCCCCAAACCGAAGTGATTTAAGCAAGATTGTCGGGTTAAGTTTTTCCAAAGGATGTGAGGTGCCCAGGTGGAGACCTGGTTGTCTTATGTTTGGGCCTGAAACACGAGCAATCCATGAGAATTCTTGTCATGAAGAAATGAACTGTCTCCTTAATTACCAATCCAGCAAATTATGTGATGATGTTTCCGAAAAAATAGAGGGGAAACAGTGTGCAGATTATCTCGCTTAACTTGGTTCTAGGCAAATAGTGTCCGTTTGTCTACGTGTTTGTTTTTGCCTTTCAAGCTTGAAAACATCATTTTTTATGGTTTTCAGCTCCAAACAGTGTAGAAAACGGCCCGGAAGCTTAGATCTGACACCAGGAAATTTCTTTAGAAGGGTGTAATGGTGCATGAACAGACTATGCTACATTCTTTTATTAGTAGAGTTCAAAACAGACTGACTGTTCTCAACACATGATACAACGTTGTTTCTCCCCATTGTCCCCACGGTACAATCTACATGGTTCTTATTTTTGTACAAAAATCACATTACCAACGAAAGCCATCATGCCCAAGTTTCTCTCAAGGCACTACCTTGCTAGCCTTCATCTTCTCTATCCAAGAAATGAACGACTTCTTGGAATTCCTAAACCCCAGGAACCCATGCTCTTTGCTCTTATTCATGCTAGGTATAGAAGCTTCCCCGCCAAATATCAAATCGACAAACCACCACGCCCCCACTTCCTCCAGTTTGGTGGGCAGAAGCTGATTCTCCCTTACTATCTCCTCCCAAACTGCTCCTTTTTCTTTCATCGTCTCTGCCAAGCTTATCCTCTCCTCTGTCTCCACAAACCCATACTCCTCTAGTCCAAACTGTTCTCCCAAAACCTTCCACAAATGCTTCCATTTAAACACATCTCCATTGTGGATATTAAATGCTTCGTTTTTGGCACTAGGATCCACACACGCCCAAATTTCATGCTCCGCGATGAGATCAGCATCTGAGGCGATTGCGTAACAATTCCAAACCTCTTTCACCCCAGGAAACCGCATTAGAGTTCCCTCATGCTTGCATATAGCAGCGTAAACACAAAGAGTGCGAACAATACTCATCAAACTATGAGGCGAGAACCCGAAGATGTTGTCAGGTCGGTGAACAGACCAAGTCAATCCTTCTTTCTTTGACACTTCCTGGAACAGAATATCCTCCAGAGTGTAGTAAAAGTTGGGGAATTCCAATCTAGGCAGATCCTCAGTGAAGGGCGGATCATGGGCTTCAATCTTGCCGAAGAACTGGAAGGGCCCAACGTAGTGTTTGGTGCCGGTTTGGAGGCAGATGTGGCGGAGATTGTGAGCATTAAGGATAACAGCCTCGAGAACATTGCGGAACATTAGGCCGTTTATCTTGCAGTTCTCAGACTCCGTCTCTCGATTGGCCCAGGTAACATAAAAGATGTGAGTAACATCCGTCAGCAGTGAGAGCTTTGACTGTGTTTGGTTCCTGTCAGAAATGTCACACTGGATGTACTCCACTGGGTTGTCTTCATTCCAGTTAGGCCGCTTACCTCGAGCAACACCATAGACTTTCCATGGACCGCCAGGGGTGTCCGCAAGTGGAAGAATCTCAGCCAAACTGTTGCCAACTATTCCTGTTACACCCACCACCAGCGCCACACTCTTGTAGTCCCGTGATGCCCCGTCATCGTCATCAATTTTTTTCTGCAAGAATTAACACCCCAACACCATTCAGATGCTACATACATTAACAGAATCATACATATTTTCTAGTAAAATAAATTAAACAGGGGCAAAAGATATCGGAGTTGTGTTTTAATTACCCGGTTATTGCCAAGGGTACCAGCCCACCAGCAGCTCATTTTGTTATCGGATAATCGATAAAGAGACGGAAAATTATAGTTAGTGAAATATCAAGGAGGCTAGCTGTTGTGATTTATAAGAGAGTTCTGAAGAAAAAAGAGCGGGCAGATGACATGAGCACTGACGTGTATCTAGTTGCTTTTATGAATTGTGGAATAGTCTGGACATGAGAATGGTTTGGCTCCTGAAATGAATAGAGTGTCCTGCGTGATTGTGTAGCTGACGGCTGTGAGGCGATGGCAAAGAGGCACCGTTGTGAAATTAATCGGTTTCAGTAATGAAACACAAATTCACTTATAATTATCTCTCTGTAAGCAGGAAAAAAAAGAAATAGTTCTCAGGAGAAAGGTACGGAACCCATAGTTGTATCACCTTGTTCGGGGTTTGACCCGTAAAATGAATCGAGTCAATAGTTATCCAGATTAATTATTCGATTTAATTGAGTTTGGTTAAGTCAATTTCGTCCCAAATCAATTTACTAGATTTTTCTATTTTAATTAATTCAATATTAATATTTATTTAAATAAAAATTTGAGTTAGGTTGACATCACCATTTGACTATGTACCATTTGATGGGAGATCGAAACTTGGAAGCGATAAAGTGATGGAATTTTTCTCTTGTCCACCACTCTACATGTATTTATGTTCGTCATTTTATATTTTTTGGGTTGGATATCAATACATGCACAGCTAAATGTTAACAGGTCAAGGGGGATTTTGATCTAGCCCCATCTCGAGATTTAGGTTTCGATCTTCAAGCAAAATAAAACAAGAAAACACCCATTGAAAATTAGCAATAATATCTTCTAAATTCATTTTCCCTTTTTTTAACATTTTTTTTAATTTAAGATTAGTCCTTTCAATTATTATTTACTGTTATTAAACTTGACTTGGTCAAATCTATTCCTAGTTTATGTTGCATTTTTAAAAAAATCAACTAGGAGTTGACACGGTTTAATTTGTGAATCCAGTTAAAATCCAATTTAATATTTTTAAAAATCTATTCAAAACGACACCATTTTAATCCCATATGATTACCAAAAAAAAATCTTTCTCTAGATCCCCGATTTAAAATGGCCCAGTTACCCCGATTACTAATTATAGGGTATCTTAAAACTGGGCGCCCATACAACTTGAGAAATTGAATTTCATAACAGTAGTGTGACACAAGCTGGATTGAACTTCACGGAAACACTACAGCCCAAGCAATAATATCTTTTACTTCTTGGGCCTTTGATCCCTTCGGCGAAGAGCTCGAGAAAAAAGTCGTCGGCCGACCTCCAAGGATTTTCTAGTTTATTTTTTTTTATATTATTACTGATAATTAAGATATTTTTTTCTTGGTTGCATGGCAAAATTGTACAGAATCACCTCAATTATTGGCTAATACTAAATTAATATTTGAAATTATTGATCGAGACGCCATTAATCTTTCTGTTAAGTCTACTATCTTTTCGTCCATTAATTACCATATTTTGTGGTGGTTCTTGCTAAATTTGCAGACAGAGAGACAGATTGACCGTGGTTCTTGCTGGAATCGCAGAGAAAAAGAGAGAGAGAGAGAGAGAAGGGTAAAATATCAATTTTGACGGGTTTTTGTTTGCTGGGAAGGATTTTTTTAATCTCCCAACGTTGCTAACACGTGACATTTTTCTGTTAACAATTTCACTGAATACTGTTTTGATTTAAGGATAGATTAAATTAAATAAAATAGTATTTCCAGGAAATATTAACATAAGAGCTTCAATTTAAAAATCAATAGTACTTTTACTAATAATTAAGAAATGCTCAATGCTCAATGCTCACGTGTTTAAAGTGGATCTCGAATTGTGATTCAAAAGGACGCATAAAGGGAAAAGAAAAGCAGGTGGGCATTGATATCGGTTCATAAAAGGAAAAGCGGGGCACCTTGGAATTAGCAGATTTCTTGGCTGTTTTCGAAACATCCAACCCAACAGCAGCAAATTGTTTTTATATATATTAGATGTCTGGTCCGCTATCAGACCACTCATGTCTCAATCAAATATTTATATAACTTAATAATAAAAAGGTAAGTCTGTTTTTTTTTTTTTTTGAAAACTAATTTTTAAAAATTATTTTTTGAATTTTTTTTTATGTTTTTTTATTATTAAAAAAATTGATCAATGAAAAAAATTTTCCGGTTAATAAAAAATATTTTCCAATCAAATAAAAATTTGGCTTAGTTTTCATGAAAGTTTTTTCCTTTTATTTTGTGCAGAAAACACTTTCTGAAAGTTGTGAAAAATTTTGAAATATTATATTATTTGCTGGTTATATCAAATTTGATCATCAAAATTTTGATTGCTATATTTTTTTTGAATATTTTTTTTTCAATTTCATCAATTAGAAGTTAATTTTTATATTAATTTTGTTTCTCATTTTTATAATTGTTATTTGCTTTTCCTTTATCATTTTTTAATTGAAATTTTTTATCTATCAAATTTGATCCTTATACTTTTAATTGTTACTTATTTTATTT
>Ga0325402_1001365_pt1 | contig 19754 bp, 7 predicted proteins | sample PopdelMetagenome_22_FD_207212 | JGI IMG/M metagenome (GOLD analysis project Ga0325402, IMG submission 207212) | Populus deltoides microbial communities from Bellville, Georgia, United States - Xylem-PdKOR-R3 | ecosystem: Host-associated > Plants > Phyllosphere > Stem > Wood/Secondary xylem...
ACTCAATTTTGCTATTTTGGTAGTATTGGGATAAAACTCGATCACAAGATCACCCCCAAGCACCCGAGGAAACTCTACAATGATGCAACTTCTCCTTTTACAATAATGAAGTCAAGTTACTCGTCCGGGCAAAAGCATGAGCACAATCGAGTGCTTAAGCAAAGTATTGAAAGCAAATGCATTGCTTTTCCCCTTCCACAAATTACACTTTCTACACGAATCATAAATTGTCTTACAATATGCTTTTACCAACACTTGGACGTCCATGCCCTCTTGGTTTCCCTAATTACCCAACAGAATTGGGGAAATAAAAGAGAACGTGCACAATCCCTTCATCTAATATCTGTTGAGAGCTACATCATCGCTCGGTATCCTTTGCAACTTCAACAAAGATCAGCCTTCCATTAACAATCTGCATGCCAAAACAGAAATGTGGTAGGCGTGAAAAATCAGATATCAAAGTGCTCTAAATGCTTCAAGTCACATTATTTAACATAAGCAATGATCGCTTCAACTTAACCATGCATAAAAAGCAGTGATTTAATGAGTTTTGACAGAGTAAGGTTGGTGCTGATGTTTCAATTTTTTGTAGGCAAAAAAAGAATAAAAAGGATTTAAATCCAAGAGCTGAAAGAAGACCCAGAGAGTTAAACAAAGCACTTAAGCTTCCCCTTATTTCAGTTTCCAGAAATAAACAATAAGAAGCTACCACGACACAGGAGAAAAAGATAACAAAAATATCCAAGTACATGAAAGAGGAAAAGGGCAACAAGTGTATTTGATAGCCATTACGAAACAAGATTTGCCTCATAACTACGCAGGAATGAAATTGATGTCAAATTGAGAAGAAATGAAATGGAAAAAAAAACGAGTCATACTGAAAAAACTCGTAAAAAAATATTGGACTGTGCTTCCTTCGAATCACACTAACCATTGAAGGTGTAAGCACGCTGCCAACAACAACCACTCCTGATTCATTCAGTGGTGCATAATAAGAAAAGGTAGCCCTCCAAGCAGATTATTATTATTATTATTATTGTAATAAAAAATAAAAAAAAACTTCTATGCAAAAATTCAAAAATAGTTTTCTTGTGGCATGTGAAAGATCCTGGATTGAACCAATCTATTAAATCTAAACAGCAAGAACTCCTAAGCATATTCTTGCTACAAGTTAAGATTAATTTTGCAAAGGAAGAAATGAGCCGAGGATTACCACATCTGATCAGAAATCTATTTCAGGATGTTTAAACAAGAGAGTAATATGCCAGAGCTAGACTAAATATTGATCATTGCCCAGAAAACGGAAGAAAATCCTAACATTACAATGGTGAAGATTCAAACCATTGTTATATCTTGATGTATACTTTGCTGCTAAATTATCAACAGTGATAGCGTCCATGCCACTTAATCAGTTCCCCGAGCATGATGGTCTCTTACCCTCTTCTACATGTATGCATGTATATACATATTACAGCCTTCACAAGAACCGTCATCTACAATGGTTAAACAATGCTATACTTGCTTTATAAAGAACACCTAGAGCGTCTAAAATAAACCCTTTTTTAGAGGACCAAGACCCATCCCAGCTACACAAGGCCTGCTACCTCACCCACCGTAAATAAGCAGAAAAGGAGCCAACATTGGAGGGTTTTGGTTTCAATTATTGCAGGCAGCCTAGGGAAAATAAGGTGGATTCAAGAGAGAAGAAAAGGACGACTAAGCTTCCCCTGCTCTTAATCCCTTCTACAAAGTTTGAGCAAGAAATCCGTGAAGGATAACTGAATTTACACACACGAGAAAGAGCGAAAATGTTCGACAAGATAATTTAGTGGCCATTAGGAAAACATCAAGAAAAAAACAGATAAGAAAGTAGGAAAATACCCTGCCATTCATTGCCTTCAATGCCTTGTGTGCATCAGCCTCTGACTCGAAAGTAACAAAACCAAACCCTTTCGGCCTGAGTGTTTTTGATTCAACAACTAGTCTAGCTACACAGACAACATAAATTAGAAAATATTTGTTTAAAAACAAAACAGATAAAGAATGAAAGGTAATTGAAAGCAAGTGAAATCTTCTTTTACCTTCCGAAACAGCACCGAAGGGAGAAAACAACCTTTTGAGCTCATGATTTGTCGTGTATGATGATAATCTGCTGACAAAGAGCTGTAAGCCTATTCTTTGTGCCATTTTCTTCTTCTTCACTGTCCAGACAAACTGGTGCGGTGCGAGCTTGCAACTAGATAACGGCGTTCGTTCATTGACATTTTTAAATGCACTGCCCTGGTACTGTGTCGTCCCTTTGCTCACACGACAATTCAATCGTTCCCAAAAGGTATGGCCACTCATTGAACAGTAGACGACGAGTAGCTTGGATAAAGAAGGCCCTGCCAATAAAAGAGAACAACTCATAAAAGCCCATTGTTCTTCTTCTTCTTCTTCTTCTTTATGAGATATTACTTAGGGGCGGCAAAACTCCTCGACCCGATGCATACCCGTTTGGCCGATTTCACCCGATTTAAGTAGGGCAGGTTTGGGACAGTTTTTTTCTCTGAAAGGTCGAGTTCGGGTTTACCTAAAGCATTGTTTATTTTTGCTTATGAAATTGTGATTGCATGCGTTTTAAAAATGTGTTCGGCTTAAAAAAAAATTAAATTGATATATTTTAGTGTTTTGAGATATTGATTTTAAAAATAAAAAATATTTTAATGTATTTTTTTTAAAAAAAAGCATCATATACCACAATACTAAATATATAATTAAATTTTAAGGGGGGTTAAGTAACAATGTCCCTCCCCATGGATAACTCAATTTAATTTACCAAATATATATAGGATATAAGAAGTTTATTGTAGCACTAAAAAGAGTTTATTGTGGATTGTGATAGTACATTGATGATTTTGTTTATCATCAAAACAATTAAAAAGATTAAGCTTAGGGGTAAAATATATTTTTTTTATAATTCATTTGTCATTTTTATAATTCATTTGTCATTTTTGTTTTGATCAGAGATGCATGTCTTTTTCTTTTTTAAAAACAATGAAATACCTTTACTATTCTTAAAACAAAAAAAAAATATTTGACTTCGAGGGATTTTTTGAAATTTTATATTTTATTGCACAATAAATTTATTAAATTAAGCTTAGTTTCGAAATTAATTAAGTTTTTTTAGGTATTATTATATTTTCATTTGTTTTTTTTTTTGTTATAATGGATGCCTGAAACGGTAAATTGGTCTTTACAATAATTAAAAATATTAAAAATTAAAATTAAGAGCACATTAAATTTATTGAATTGCACTTTTTGGGGGTATTTTTGTATTTTTATAAGGTTTTTTTTTGTTAAAATCGAATGGATAAAGAAGTAAATTGCTCTTTACGATTATTAAAAAGTAATTAAACACTCGAACTTGTCTGACACATGGCACATATACAGAGGCGCGTAAAGGTTTAATGGAGTTTTGGTAGGGTGTGTTTGGAAACGTGGTGTAAATTGTGTTTTCAAAAATTTTAATTTGTTTTTTAAAATAGAATTTTTTTTAATGTTTTCATATCATTTTGATATGTTGATGTCAAAAATAATTTTTTAAAAAATAAAAAAACTTCACTTTGATGCATTTCTAAGCAAAAAACACTTTGAACTGCTACCGCTACCACAATCTTAAACAGGCCCGTAGTGTGCAAAGCATTATTTGGTGGTTGAAAACTTTCTTCCACTATGTCAGTTGATTGCCCGCAATGTCCTCTTCCTCTATATACAACACATGTTGGATAATGATAGGTGATGGATTGTCACCAAAACTATTTTTTTCTCTTTTCTCTCACCCTGAAATTTGCACCTAACATTGAAAATTTCAGGGTAATCTCTTTAGTTAGGAATATTTGAGTATCAATCCTTATTTTTTTGAATTTGTCTTCTTAGTTGTTTTTTAAGTTTTTTATTTTTTTTCGATTGCATCATTTAATCTAAATTTTTTATTTTTCAAGTCTGTCTCAATTTTTTATTTTCTTCATTTTTTCTTGTCTTTTTTATAAATTTTTTCTTGTTTTCAATTTTATCATTTAATTAAAATGTTAAATTTATTGATTTTTTAAGATTTGATCCTCATTCTCTTGGTGGTTTATTCTTTAATTCTTTTGTGAAATTGATTTTTTCTTTCAATACAAAATTATACACCATCCAATTTGTTTTTTTTTCCTTTCAAATGTAACCCTATTCTTTTAATCACTATTTTTTCTTTTGAATCCTTTATTTGTGATTTTTTTAATTTTAACATTTGACATTTAATTTATTGAAATTTAAAATTAGTGGTTTTTCTATGTTTAGTGCTTCCAATCAAATGGCCTGGGTCAATTGCTTTTTTTTTTACTTGTATTATTTTTTGACCTCATTATTCAACATTGATTCTTTTTAAAATATAAGCTTCATGGTTTTCTTTAATATTTTTTTATAGGGTTATTCTAGTCATATGACCTGAACCGTGAGTTTGACAAGTTAACCCGAGTGAACTTGCACTTTGTTTTTTTGCTTTTAATTATTGTTTTTGAATAATAATTTTTTTATTTCATCATTTAATATTTGATATGTTATAACACGAGATGATATTATTTATTTATTTGTTTCATCATTTCACATTTGTTTATCCTTTCTTTGCATCAACTAAACATAATATTTTTCTTTTAAAAAATAAAATAAAATTATCTGACTCGTTGAGGAGTACAAGTTTTATAATAGCTATTACTATTATAAAATAATGACGCAGCTTTGTTTTGGTCAAGAGAGCACGGGGTTGGTATTCAAAATCTTCCAAGTCATAATCACGATTAAAATTTAGATACATAATTCATTGTTAATTATTGTTGGGCGAAAACCTAGTTGGCGACAAAGTTGGTGAAGAAGAAGATGCAAAATTTATGTTGTAACGTGTTTCTAATTTAATATGTAAATTGCTATTAATTATATAAATAATAGGATGCAAAGTGTGATTTTTTAAAAGATGAAAGCAAAGTGTTACCAAACTCAAACCTCTAGAAGGTCAAGGTAAATTTTTTTAATTAAAAATCAAGACTAATACATTCTCATCATCTCAACATTATTTTTTTAATTAGTGTAGATTGCGGCAACTTTGAATTTTTTTACCAAACATCCCATATCGCTACCCGACATTGCGACAACTTTAATTATTTTTTTTATATTTGACTTCTTGTTTTTAAAGGGGAAATATCTTGTTTAAAGAATTATCATCTAATATTATGATTATTAAAAACTCTACTTGGTCAACATAAATTCTATAGTACAAGACTCGTTATGCAAACTGAAAAATAATATCACCTATAAAACATCCTATCTAAAATAGACCGTGTTATTGGTTTTATTTTAAATTGTTAAGGGTCTGCTGTGTTATGTTATTGATAGTCTATTTATAATATTTTGTCTATTTATAATATTTTTGACTGTAGCGTCAATAAATATTTATTTAAAAATACTTTCAAACCTAGTTTCATGAAGAAGGTCTGAAATTCTTGATTTTAATGTCTTTTACGTTACTAAATATCAAACCAATAAATTTTTTAATTTTAATATTGATAAATATTAATATTCTTAACTTGGAGGCTAGTCGAAAGAGGATTGCTTTGAAGGCAGACTTGTGGACTTCCAGCAACCAAGGAAAGGGATGATTCATGGCTGTTCCATCTCATTTTATTGATGAAAATTGGATGTTGCATGTCCGAATCATGAGGTATTGATTTCATCTTACCAATTATTGATGCTATGGTTATCATTAGTCATTAAATACTGATTATTTTTTATGTTTTTTTGATTATTTTAATGGGGTAGTTTTACAAATAATTTTTAAAAAATAAAAAAATATTATTTTAATATATTTTTAAATAAAAAATATTTTAAATCACAACCATAATTCCAACAAACTATATATTTAATGAAAAGTTTCCCTGCCATTGATTAATAACAAAAAGAAAGGAAAAAAAAACCGGAAAAGAAGCAACAAATAAAAATTCACTGACGAGCTCTGTATTTGATTATTATAACTTTGGAAGAGCTGCGACAATATTTTATTACAAGATCTTAGATTCGGACATTAAGGAAAAAAGAGTTTACAAAATAATAATTAAAGAAAAAGATATGATTATTATAACTTAGCATTCAGACATTAAAAAAAAAGAAAGAAAAAAAGTGATTTTTTTTTATTCGACATAACCACCGTATAGACGGTAACATGCTCGAATCATAAGCATCTCATTATAGATGCACTAACAAAGGATCTCAGCTGATGATGAATCTTAGATAGTATTGGACTTTTCACCCAATGTCTTGATGTCTGCAATCATCGCCTCCTTCACCGTTACAGATGGCCATCATTTGTGTAAAAGTGTTTTTATTTTTAAATTAATTTATTTTTTATATTTTTAAATCGTTTTGATGCGTTAAAAAAAATTAAAAAAATTATTTTAATATATTTTAAAATATAAAAACATTTTAAAAACAATTACAAGCATAAATCAAGACGGATTCTATATATCTCGCTAATGTCTGCCATCATCGGAATTTTTCTCGCGGCTGACATGTAAATGGAGGTCATGAATGTTTTCTCGAAGAGAATGAGTGAAGGGGAGAGGTCGGTATGTTTTAAAGGGAAAAAAAGCTCAACTTTGCAGTGGGGAGGGATTGTCTTTACTTTTAACTTTAGATATATTTCTTTATGATTAATAATGAGAAGCATGCGATGTCTCTAAAGTAGGAATCTTTGCAATTTACACTCCTGACAGTGACGGCGCCATCTCATCTTAATTTGGACAGTGGGGTATTTCCATTCCTACGCATGAGTACCTCTGACCGATCATCATCTTTTATTATTTGTACCCTGCTTTTATTATTTTATTGTGTTTTACAGTGTTGTAGTGATTGCTTTTCAAATAATTTTTCATGCTGAAATACATGCTATTAATATTTTTTTATTTTTTAAAAATTATTTTTGACATCAGCACATCAAAACAATCCAAAAAGTATAAACCGCACTCAATTTTAGCAAAAAAAATTTTTTTAATTCGATCAAAAACAGGTTGAACCACGGAACCAAACATGCTAACATAACAATTAAAAATACCAAAACAGTGTTCAGTAAAGATTTAAAAAATAAGTTATTAAGAAAGAATTGTTTTTTAAAGTAATTTTTGTTTAGAAATATATTAAAATATTTTTTTTAAAATAATATTTTATATTAGCACATCAAAATTATCTGAAACCACAAAAAATTAATTTGAAATAATTTTTTTTCAAAAAATATTTTTAAAACATAAAAATAAATATAACTGTACGTGAAAGTAGTATCTTTCAATAAAAAAAAAAAATTCTTTTATTATTTTTTTTAAAATACATGTATTACAATTTACCTAATACACACAAATAACTTATGTACCTTTCTTCTATCATTGATTTTATATTTTTTTTATATATAAATCTCAATTTAAATAATGAACTCTTGAGTTTATGAGAATTCAAATTCCCATATCATCAAGAATTTGTCCATCCATGTATAAAAAACAATTACAAATTGAATATCATATCATCACGTCTCTCTTGACAAACTTGCTTCCTCTTCAATTAAAATATATTTAATTTTTAAGTAACAAATTCATTTTCTTAAGAATATATTTATTTATTTTTTCAAATACTCAATTTGAGTTATATCTTTAATGATACTTTTAATTCAAACAATATAAATAGTAGATCACCAAAATGTTAGCATCTTCTTAAATAGAGTGTGTTTGGTATTGTGGTAGCTGTTGTGGTTGTGGTTTAAAAAAAGTTGTTTTAAAAAAAGTACTTTTAGTTGTGGTTGGTTTGAAAAAATAGGTGTTTGGTTAAAACTGTGGTTGAAATTGAGGTTGAATAAAAAGTAATTTAATGTGTTTGGTTAAGAATGATTTTGAAATTAAGGTTATAAAATAATTTTAAAAAATATATATTAATATTGATGGTTTTAAATTTAAATATTGTAGAATTAATTACTTCTATTACATCATGAAATAAATAATACTTTATATAAAATATTTTTTATTATTCCATTAAACTATTTATAATTCCATTACGTACAAAATTTATCCGATAAGAACTACAGTTTTCATAATATTTTGAACGTGTAATAAAATTAGATAAAATATTACCAGGTATAAAATTGATATTATAGTGCGAGTGAATTTAATTCACTATATACTAGTTTTTCAGGAAAAAAAATATTGTTCACATCATAGCGCGAATGAATTTAATTTACTCTAAAACTAATTTTTTTTATATGTAAAAAAAAAAAAAAAAGTGTGTGAACAGTGCAAGTGAATTGCACCGTGAACAGTGCAATTCACGCTTGAACAGTGTGTGATACACTGTTCATGCTAATTAAATTTAGCGTAAACAGTGTCCACAAAGCAGCAAAATGCTGCTTTTTTCTTTCCTGCGTCTCGAACGTGAAAAATCATGGGGCCCATACACAGTAAAATGTGTTCTTTTTGTTACCAAACGGGTTCATAGTATCCTTGCTTTTCTTAAATTACGAGTGTGTGTGTGTATATATATATATATATATTCTAGAATCATATTTAATATTAATGTCTCAAATGACGCTTACTAAAATAAGATTATTAGACACTCCATATACCACTCCCTAGCTTATTAAAATGTGATTTTGCAAGGTACTTCATATTTTTTTTAAAGATTTTTACTTATTTTAATGAAAAATTAAACTATAAGAACTAGTGCACTTGGTAGATGAAGAAGTTTACAATTATATTTATAAAATTCAACTCATTGAGTTTTTTTTTCAAAAAAGGATTGAACTTGATTTTTAATTTAATATTTTTTTTAAAATAAAAAAATATTTAAAAACAAAAAGCTACCGTGCTTATTAAAAAATAATATAAAATATATATTGACATCACAGTTTAAGTTTTTAGATTAAATTAATTTTTTAATGTAGTATCAAAATATTAATAATCAAATAATTATATCTAAAATTTTTATTTAAAAATAATATAAATTATATACTCCATTTCAACTAATAATTATATCTAAAATTTTTATTTAAAAATAATATAAATTATATACTGCATTTCAACTAACAAATTAAACTCCAACTTAAACTATCCAGCTGAGTTGAAATTTGCGAATTTCCAGAAGTCTTGAAGGCTGCCGGTCAAATGCGATTACACAATGGGACTCAAGCGGGTTGCTTTGTAATTTTTCACTACGACTTTGACCCGAGATGGCAATGACTTTGCAGGCGCATCTCACCCGTAAAGTCCGAATATTAGAACATGGCATCTCAGCCTTTGTTTTTAAGACAGCTACTATCCGCTTTGCATTACGAGATTGTCTTGTTCTGTTTTCTTGCTGATGGAATCTGAAACTCTCGTTTTCAAATCTTTTCTGCCGTCAAATGATTGATTTAGTTAAACGATTCGTTTCATATGAGACTTTACAGTTAGTGTCTTAATTGCCACTAATACATGTCTTAATTGCCATTAGCAGAACCACCTGGTTTAGGGGATCGCGATTAATATACATACAGTAGTCGATGCATGTGAGGCCTCTATTTATTACTGGCTTTGCATTTAACTTCAGTCCCTGATCTTTTGATTGTTTCATTGCAGTCCCTCATGCTATTAATTGTGAGGCCTCTGTTTATTACTGGCTTTGCATGCTGTCTTTTAACTTCAGCGATAAATAAATTATTAAACGGGCCCAGCTCCATAAGTTGACTTATAGCCCATTAATATAAAAAGATGAATATAAATCAAATTTCATTTGGATGTTTATCCGATTAACCTATTCTAACTTTGCCGAGTCAACTTTATTTTTTTTTATTAAGAAATCATTCTATTAATTAAATCAAAATAACATTCTTTTTAAATCGATCCAATTGGAGTCCGAGTCAAACCACGGGTCGGTCAAGTACGATTAATATGTCTGGAGTCCGAGTCAAACCAGGGGTCGGTCAGGTACGATTAATATGTTTGGAGTCCGAGTCAAACCATGGGTCGGTCAGGTATGATTAATATGTTTGTAGGAAGCAAACCCATGCCATCGGAGTCGGAGCGGAGCTGAGCTCTCAATTTGTAAATTGGAATGGCGAATTCACAAATAATAATAACAAAGAGCATAAAAAAGGCTGTCTTCTCTCCCCAGTATTTGCTAAAAAACAGAGAGGAAAATTCCATCTCCCACCTTGTCTCCTAGGGGTATGCGTGTAGAAATCCCCATGGCCTCTAACATCTGACCACTTGGAGACCTGCTTGCCGATCTCCCCCGTCTCTCTCTCTCAATTCTATTGTTTTTTAAGAATCCTGATCTCAAAGGTTCCTTCCCCCCCTCTCTTTCTTCAAATGCTTAGATCTACTCTCATTCTTTTTTGTTTATTGATTTGGTACCTACTGATTCTTCTTTTTTCTTTTTCTTTTTGTTGTGCATAGAGGGCTTATATTTTTTCGGATTTTTTCCCGTTTTCAATGGCTGCTCCTCCCGCTAGAGCTCGAGCCGATTATGATTGTCTCATTAAGCTTCTCTTGATCGGCGATAGCGGTATGGCTCTTTTATCTTCTTGTTTTCTTTTCTAAGGATCTTATGGTTTCAATCCCTGCAACCCATTTTTTGTTTTTTTTTTCCTTTCCAATTTCCTAATGTATGCTTCCACTTGATGCAAAGTTGACCTGTTGTGTGGCAGATTTTTTAGTTTTTCCCATGTAAATTGGAATCCCTGACAGAGGAGAGACAGCAACATTCAATCTGACATGAATTTGCTGATTTTTAGATTTTTTAGTTTTTTGTCACTGTGATGTTGTATCTGTCAGGATTCGGTACTATGTAGGAGGAGGGAGAGAACATGCTTGCTGCCTAAATAGATTGTCGGCAGTTAAGCTCTTTGTCTACCTCCCCTTCCCATAAATATCCGAAGAAAGGATATAGATCTAAACATGTTGCCTACTTTATCCCATGTTTCTTTATTCTTGTGTTTTAATTGATGTCATTATGCTTGTCTTTTTTCTTTTTTTTTTTTAGTGGGTGGGTGGGAAATGTTACATCCTTCACTAGATTTGCATAACTGCTAAAGTTTAAATTTATTCTGCAACTAATATTGTGCTTGAGATTTGATTTTTTTGTTGTTGTTTGCCGTCACAGGTGTGGGCAAGAGTTGCCTTCTTTTGCGTTTCTCTGATGGTTCCTTCACTACTAGTTTTATCACCACTATTGGGTGTGTATTCCTTGCGTTCTGGACTTCAACTGAATTATCTGGTTTCTCTATCTTGAAGAAATTCTCTGACTTCCCCAAGTTTATTCTCCATCATGCAGTATTGACTTTAAAATAAGAACCATTGAGCTTGATGGCAAAAGGATCAAGCTTCAAATTTGGGATACAGCTGGTCAGGAGCGTTTTCGAACAATCACAACTGGTATGTTTTATTTATTTATTTTAGGTACTGATATTTCAGTGATAGAAAGGGAGACAGTATTTGTGAAGTCTGGAAACTTTTTCCATTTCAGCTTACTATCGCGGAGCTATGGGTATTTTGCTGGTGTATGATGTCACCGATGAATCATCTTTCAACAGTAAGTTTTTTATGTTCTCAATTGATCAAATCTTCAGATTGCTAACTCACTTAGTAGATTTTATGTGGAACAAATCTTGCTTCTCTGAATGTGTTGTTTGGATTTCCCTACATCTCTACTAGCACCTTCTCACATGTGCTGGCTATTTTTTTGGTGACACTGTATTAGTAGGGAAGCTGCTTTGATTTTTTATTTTACCAAACTGTTTCCTTTCATATTTCACCTTTTCCGTTTTCGACTGTGTTCTCATTAACCAGGCTTTATTACCATTTTCAGACATTAGGAATTGGATTCGCAACATCGAGCAACATGCTTCTGATAATGTTAACAAGATATTGGTAGGGAACAAGGCTGACATGGATGAAAGCAAACGGGTATGTTAGGCAGTTCCTTAATCAACTAATACCATTTGTGAAATTGCTTTTGATTGCCATTTCACAAGTCCTGCTTGCTTGATTATATCTTAGTTCCACTAGCAGGGCTGTTTATTGATCCATAGATTTTAGCACACCGATAATTTATTTTTTTCACTGGGCATATCCATGACAGGAAAAAATTAAATTGCCGTAGTTTATACTTCATAGTTCTAGCAATTCATCTCTCTGTTTCCCTCACTTGGGCATGGATGCTCTTCAAAATGTGAATCACTCTGTGATTCGCAATCCTTATTATTTCTTTTCTTTTAGGCTGTGCCAACATCCAAGGGCCAAGCACTTGCTGATGAATATGGGATCAAATTCTTTGAAACTGTAAGTAAAACTTGCAGAACTTGAAGCTAATTGAACTAGCGTTGGTATTTATTGAAAAATATGTGTATTACAGAGTGCAAAGACAAATCTAAACGTGGAGCAAGTTTTCTTTTCAATAGCAAGGGATATAAAGCAAAGGCTTGCTGACACCGACACAAGGGCTGAGGTATTTGAATTTTATGAACTACTATTTTGAAGTTGAAAAGAGTGAGGACCGTCTTTGTGAGAACGCTCTTTAAGTGTTTGAGCATTTTGCTTGCGTTGTGTATTGCAGCCTACTACGTTGAAGATCACTCCAACAGACCAGGCAGGCGGAGGTGGTCAAGCTGCCCAGAAATCTTCTTGCTGTGGTTCTTAAACGCAAGTGATTTCCTAGTGGGAGCATGAATTACCGGTGACACTTTTGTTGAAAAAGAAAAGGGAAAGAGAAGGACGAGGACTAATTCTGATGACGGAAAAGGGGGGCATGTAATTTATCTTATGGCCATTCTTTTCAATCTTGTTTTAGCGTATGATATTGCAGTTTATCATTATAGAATATTATTTGTGGTTCTCGTGTGGCAATGCTTTTCTTCTTTGTTTTTCTCACCTTTTCTTCTCTCTTTTGTTTTGTGTGCGCTTTTCTTCCTCACATCAAATTTGTAGTAGCTTTGGTTAGTTTGTTAATGATGTAAAAATACAATTGCGAATGGATTCCAGCATATGCGTTCAAGATGGATCTGGTGCCCGTTTGAGTTTCTTGCGTTGTCATCAGACCCTTCTGGGTGAAGGCTCCAAAAACTTAAATTCTAGATGATGATGATAATAATAATAATAATAATACCATCAACAACAGAAGACCAGGATTAACGTCAGTCTTGATTGCTTGAAAAAGAAACACTCGGGAGAATTCTTATCTGAGAAACGTAGAAATTAGAGTCCAGCACTGTGGAAAACTTGATCAGTTAATGGCAGCAGTAAGGAAACGCAACGCGAGTTGTTGGCAGTTGGAAAAGCTTCAAGTTGTTTCTCAGTTTTTTTAATTTGAGAATTTTATTTTTTTAATTTCATCTTTCTTCGGCTTTTTATAATTTGTCAATTTTAGTCCCATTCTTTTATATATATATCCAGCTTAGTTTTCAATTTATTTTTTATGAAATTGTTAAATATTAAAAAAAAAAATCACTTCATAGAAATACACTAAAAAAAACCTATTTTCCTGCAAATAAATGAGAACTAATTATATTAAAACATGTCTCATCTTCATTTGGTTTCTTAATCACACTGTACATGAGCACCTCGTCTCACTGATTCATAATCAACATACCAAGTTTTAGATGAATTAGTTCTGCATCATCTTAACAGAAAGCATCGCTTGAACTTTCTCTGCAAGGCATTCCTTGCTGCATAATTCTCTACAGTCATGCTAGTTTCAATGCAAAGAAAAAGGCTGTTCTATTTTACACTTCAAGCAAAATAATGCTTTACAGATTTAGTTCTTCCTTCCCATAGATACGCTGGAGCTCACGAGTTGCAGCTTGGAACGATTCTGAGGAAAAGCGGGAGAGGTGAAAATAGAAGGGAGTTAGAATGCAAGTGTTAGCAAAATTATTGAATGCAAAATGCCTCAAAGTTTTTTACTCTCCCGCCTTCTATTTCTAAGAAAACAGAGTAAGAACTAAAATTCCACAAGCAAAAGTGTGGTTGCACTTTGCACCATGGGTCCTGGTTCTCAACTACAGCAATGCTAAAAGCCTTGCACTTGCAATCACGAGATAGATTGAGAAAGTTATTTCATGCAAATATCTAGTAGGGGATGACTGCCTCAAAAGTTCCTCAGAAACACCATAAATAAATGGATAATCATATTTTACAACCTTGCTTGTATGCACAATTAGTAAGAGTGTTCAAGTCTTTAAAGAATTCTAAACATATAAAAGGCAAAGAGTCAAACAAATATACCCCTTACCTTTCCAGATGCGGAAGGATTTCTGATTAATAGGTGCGCCAAAAACAGTTTGAATCACGTCAAATAACATGCTCTCAGGAGTGCTCCTTAATTCTTGTACTATCTGATAGATAGTTTTTCCATTTTCAAAATATATATGATTGTTCGGGTGTTTTGTCTTGCAACCAGCATGACGTTCAAACTCATAAGCATTGAGCACCTTACACCCAAATTATAAAGCAGATCAGTGGTGTTTGAATAAATTCATCCAGGCAAAGACTATAGCCAATAAGAAGCTTACCTTGGAATAATTACATGATTGGCACCCACAAAGATAGCCAGAACCTTTTATAATGCCACGAAGCTCCTTGTTCAATGCAGAGTACAACAAGGTCACTAGATTGAAAATACAACAGAAAGAAATGGAGCAGTTTCTTTATCAGGAAAAGGGGCCAAATTTAAAAAAGATTTACCTCGCGTGACAAGGAAACATACTTTACAGGGACCCCATCAAGCATACCAGTTGATATCAAACTTCTGACATTTGAAGGAAAGCTGTTTGGAGCTTCTTTTCTGGTAGTTTTCAACTCTGGTCTGTTCTTGGAAACAGGTTCAGTTTTGGATTTAGTCGCTTGCGTATTGCTTGCAACTGCCTTGGCAGTTGTAGCCCTCAGCTCCTTTTCATCAACTGCTTCTCGTGTTCGAATAGAAGATTGATCATAAGAGTGGTCATAGCTGCTGAGTGGCCTATCAACAGGTATAATATCATGTGCATCATCAAATCCCCCAAAAGATAATAAATTGGTGTCTTCCTTGCTATATGCATCGCTTATTGGAATAGCACTATCATCAACTTTGATGTAAGTGGAACTTGTTGGACCAACATGGACTTCATCTCCATTGTAGGTGTGACCCATCATTGTGACACTGTTATCTTCTTTATCAAATGCATGTCCCGTTGATATAAAGCTACTTTGGCTTTCCCTATGGAAGGCCTGACCTGTAGAATTGTTACTGTCACTTTCAATTGTGAAACCATGTCCCTTTGGAGCATGCACACCACTGTCAAAGACCTTAACCTGATTTATTTTGACTTTTCTAATACCACCGTAGTTAAGGCAGGCTTCAGATGCATTTGATTCAACTGTTCCAGCAGGATATAAATTCCTTTCAGCAAAATTGACAGATCTTGCAGCTTCAGCCCCAAATAAACGATGAATAAATTGGTTTGGGACAGACTGAAAACCAGAGGTGTTATGCCAAGAAGGAGAATTTGCACTGGGAATTCCAGAAGTTCTGGTGCTGTTTGGAGTTTGCACAGCTTGCTTCTTGTTAGGGAACAACTCAGGCTCAGTATCATCTATAAACCACTGATGAGATCGTTTAGATTCAAGCCTGGGAGGATTCTCAAATGCTGGATCTCCATCTGTACCCTTTGACATCCAAAATCCCTTGTTCTGGTAAACCCACAATGGGAAAATTATTCCAAGGGGAAAAGAAATTCATATTCAGCACCAAAATATTATCCCAATATATCTTTACAACTCTCAAGAGCATCCATATCATTGTCTTTGACTAACAACCATAAAACTCCACACACAATTCGGGAATTTTGTCCCTTGAAAAAATTTACAAAAAAATAAATAAATAAAATTTACTCCTGAGAAACATGAAATCATCAACAATTTCATTTTTTTCACAAAGTGGAAGACAGGGTGACAGCAATGACAACAAATAACTCTAGGGGAAGAGCAAATTTAGCAACTCATTTGTTTCTATTTGGAGCATCATCAAGCAAGCAATTGATCTGATAAAGCAACACATGTATGCAAACCTCTATACTCTAAACTTGATAAAATTGCAGTTGATAAAAAACACAAAATCTTTACACTGCTAATACTAGCATTGCATGCATGCATGCTAACAATTCATCAAATACAGGGAAACTATTCAGTACTTCCACTTTCATGTTCCTCTACTGGAAGCATCACGATGATAACTACTAAAGGGCCCCATTTTTATGCGAGTGGGGAATAATACACCAGAATTACTATACATACCATTTTCCTGTGCCTCTCCGAATTTTTACTCTTCTTTCCTCAACCGATCATCTTCAACCTTTTAGCATAAAATAAAAAAAAAATGACAAAAAAAGTCGCTTCAAGTTCTCAGTCACAGATATGAAAACCCCAATTAAATAAGATAACCTAACCCTAAAAAAAGCGAGATTGAAGTTTTTGACAACCTTAAAATTTTACGATGGTCGGCAATCTGACCGGAACGTTGACTTGCGGTCCGCTGAATTAATCGGCGATGAAAATTGAAAAAAATAATACTAGTAGTAGTAAAACTTATTTATTGAGTTGAGGGGGAGGGGAGTTTTTGGTGTTTGTGTCTGAGGAGCACTCGATTTTTTCCCGTGAAAGGGAATTAGAAATGGGCTACATCTGCATTCACGGTTAAATTTATCTCAGTCGTACGCGTGTGCTTTAATTTCGTAAAACAGTTTTGCCGAGCGGCTTTTTGGTCTTTTCACTTTAGATGAGAAAAGGGAAGGAGGAGGCACAAACTCATATCAACCACTGTTCCACCTCCACCGCCTGAGTTTTAAATTTACAATATCACCCTTGCAGTAAAGTTTTAATTTTACCCGTAATATTAGCTGGTAAGAGCGCCAGTTCGAAAATGCTTGCGCAGCTGTTGCCGTTTAAGACAGATATTCAGTAAGGGTTATAGATTATATTATTATTTTTAAAGTGTTTTTTATTTTAAAATATATTAAAATAATTAATTTTTAATATTATCACATTAAAATTATTTAAAAATATTAAAATAATATTAATTTAAATAAATAAAAATTAATTCTTTTCAAAAACATTTTTAAAATATAAAAACAAATATTCTAATAAGCTTAAAATACCTCGTCCTTGCACGTAGTTTCTTCTTTTCCGTATGTTCATGATCATAACCTTGTCCGAAGTAAATTAGGACACCTTGATCAGAGCTAGAGATCAAGAAACTAGAATCCTTCCTAGACCAGCAACCATAAATCCCACCAGAAACAAAAAACTTATAAGTTTGACGAAGAACAAAAATCCAAGACGCAGCAGCAATATTGGCAAACTTGCAATATCAACTGCAGGAGAGAAAAAAACTCATGCAATATCAATATTAATTATTATAAAAATAATAATATTTATAACACAAAAAATAATATTTTTAATATTAATACTTTTGATTATAGTAAAAATAATAATATTAATAACACAAATAATATGATTTTTAATTCCAAGAATATTTAGAACACAAATAATAATATTTTTTTATATTAAAACTTTGAATTATTATAAAAATAATAATATTACAACACAAATAATAATTTCTTTGATATGAATATATTGAATTATAAAAAAATAACAATCATAATTAGAACACAAATAATAATATTTTGATATGAATACTTTGTATTATAAGAAAAATAATAATATTTACAACGCACATTATAATATTTTTTATATTAATACTTAGAATTGTTGAATATTTTTAACAATACTTCACTGCGGGCTGAATTTTTATTTTTATAAAAATATAATAAAAAAATTATAATATAAATAATAATATGTTTTCAATATTAATAATAATATTTTCTTTCAAATTTATTAATTATTTTATTAATCAAATTAATTATAATAAAAATAATAATATTTCTAAAACAAATAATAATATTTAGAATCCTAGGACTCAGGAACCTTGGATTTAGCACCACGATCCAAAGTGTGGCACGGGCATAGCTCACTCGCAGCGCAACCCAAGCGCCACGTATGCGATGGGGGCGCCCAGCCCCCATGCAGGGAGCCCAAACACCACTTGTTCGCAGTGGAGTGCCAAGCACTAAGGTAGGAGCCCAAGCACCATATGTGCGCTAGGGGTGCCCAACCCCCAAGTAGGGAGTCCAAGCGCCACGTGTACACAGTGGTGTGACAATCACTAAGACAAGAGCCCAAGCACCACGTGTGCGTTGGGGGTACCCAGCCCTTAGGCAGGGAGTCCAAACGCCACGTGTGCGCACTGATGTGCCAAGCATGGAGGCAGGAGCCCAAGCCCCACGCGTGCGCTGGTGTCTGCCCACCAAACAGACAGTAGCCCAAGCGCCACATGTCCCCGCATGGTTTTTCTTCTATACTAATAACAATTTTTTAAAATTTATTAATAATGATGTAAGTAATAATAATAATAGTTTTTAATTTTACCTTTCAAATCAAATCTATGGTTGTTTTTTAATATTAAAAATAATTTTTTTTCTAATTTAGTAATTATTTTATTAATAATATTAATTATTATAAAAATAATAATATTCATAACACAAAAGATGATATTTTTAATATTAATACTTTTGATTATAGTAAAAAAAATAATATTCATAACACAAATAATACTATTTTTAATTTTAAGAATATTTAAAACACAAATAATAATATTTTTTATATTAAAACTTTGAATTCTTATAAAAATAATAATATTACAACACAAATAATAATATTTTGATATGAATACATTCAATTATAAGAAAAATAATAATATTTAGAGCACAAATAATAATATTTTGATATGAATACTTTGAATTATAAGAAAAATAATAATATTTAAAAAACAAATAATAATATTTTTTTATATGAATACTTTGTATTATAAGAAAAATAATAATATTTACAACACAAATTATAATATTTTTTTATATTAATACTTAGAATTATTGAATATTTTTAATGATAATGTGCCACGGGTTCACTTTTTATTTTTATAAAAAAATCATAAAAATTGATAATATAAATAATAATATGTTTTCAATATTAATAATAATATTTTCTTTTAAATTTATTAATTATTTTATTAATAACATAAATTATACTAAAAATAATAATATTTTTATAACAAATAATAATATTTAGAATCCTAAGACTCACGAATCGTGGGTCCAGCGCAAAACCCAAGCGTCAGGTGTCCCCAGGAACAACCCAAGTGCCACGTGTGTGCTGGGGGTGCCCATTCCCCAGGCAGTGAGCCCTAGTGCCACGTGTGCTTAGTGATGCGCCAAGCACTAAGGCAAGAGCCCAAGCACCACGTGTGCGTTTGGTCTGGCAGCACACATGCAAACAAGTCAAGCGTCACGTGTGTGCTGAGGGCTGCCCAACAACTTTAGGTCCACTTGTCAAGCTAGACTCAATAGCTCTTGACAGAGAATGCAATGCCCCCAACCGTAATTGTTGACTCAAAACACAGCAGAGCAACCTCCCCTGGCCGCGTGCAATTGGCTGGTCCTGACATCCTGGCTTGTAGACAAGCTACTTCCAGGGCCGTGCAACCCAACCAAAATCCCAACTGGCCATTTTCTTCTCATCCAAAAAGACAACCCTATCCCCTGCAGCCTTTGCAATTCTTTGTGGCAATGGCAGCCCTGCCAT
>Ga0325402_1001366_pt1 | contig 19752 bp, 12 predicted proteins | sample PopdelMetagenome_22_FD_207212 | JGI IMG/M metagenome (GOLD analysis project Ga0325402, IMG submission 207212) | Populus deltoides microbial communities from Bellville, Georgia, United States - Xylem-PdKOR-R3 | ecosystem: Host-associated > Plants > Phyllosphere > Stem > Wood/Secondary xylem...
AGAGATTACTAACTTCTGTGGTAATCGATTGCCAGACCATATGATTCCAAAGTCTATTGTTTTTGGGGATTTACCAGTCAATTTCTCTGGAAAGGTGCAAAAATTTGCTATAAGGGAGAAGGTCAATTGCAGCACCAGCCTTTCCAATTGTTGAAAGTAGTTTGATGGCATGACAGGAGCAGCAAATTAAATTCGGTAGCACATATCAACAGCATATTGTTATATTTAGTATTTGTACTTTTTAGTATGCTCGTGCGCCGGTTAAAATATATTTTTATTTAATCTTATAACAAGTGAAATAAATATTCATTTAAAAACTTCAATGATTTAAAATTTTTTTAAAATATATTTCTTTTATCGAAATTCTCTTTTATTATTTATATATTTTTTATGCTTTTGTTAACAACATTTTTTAAAATAAATGCTTAAGAAAATTAAAATAAAAATTCATAAAAATTCTAATTATTTAAATCCACTCAAACTTTTTTTCGTTATTCATTCATTTCTTTTCTATTTTGATAAAAATATATCTTTTTTTAATAGCAGCACATTTTTTAAATAAATAATAATCGTATTCTAAAAAACAAGTTATAATAAAAAACCAAAAACCATGTCTTAATAATTTTAATGTTACTGTAAACACCAAAAAAAAAGAGGGTAAAGCTAGAAATTGACCCCATCATCACTGTCGATTTCTGAATCAGCAGCGGCACATTTGGCTGCCGATTTCTGAATCACACAATTTACAGCGAGTCAGTTTTCATTATCGATTTGTGTTGTCAGCAGAGAATTAGTTTTCACTGCCAAATTGTGTTATCTATAGCAAGTCAGTTCTCGCTGCGCTGCCAAATTATGGTGTTTGCAGCGAGTCAATTTTCGTTGCCGAATTGTGTTGTCCGCAACGAATTAGTTTTCGTTGCTAAAATTATGTTGTCCACAACGACTTAGTTTCGCTGTCAAATTGTGTTGTCTGCAGTGAGGCAGTTCTCACAGCGCTGTCGAATTGTGGTGTTTGCAACAACTCAATTTTCGCTGCCGAATTGTATTGTCTGCAGTGACTCGATTTTCACTGTCGAATTGTGTTATCTGTAGTGACTCAGTTTTCACTGCTGAATTGTGTTGTCTACAGCGAATCAGTTTCCACTAATTAATTTTGGTGTTAACTAATCAATTCGCTGACGATTCTGTGCTCCAGTGAATCAGTCTATTAACGAATCTACATCACTAGCAAACTAGTTTTTCGCTAACCAATTTCTACAGCAGATTTATGTATCTGTATTGGTCAAATGATTAAAATGATTGCTTGGTGTCATTATACTATGTCGAACACTTGAATATGAACTTGTGTATGCTTGAAAGATGCATGGTGACAAGTTGAGTGATTACTGAATATGAATGTACTGATTTATTACCATTGATGTTTTAGGTGGTGCGACCTAGATCGGACCTTCGTTAGGACAAAGACACCCCACAAGTGGAACAAGTAGGTGATTTCCACCCCCTTCTAGCGTAACATGAATTTCTAAAGTGAATTTATTATGAAGGATCTATTGTGGTGCTATATGGAATGCTAAATTGTCATGAATGTTCGTATGAGTATTACAAAGGATCTATTGGTGTATTGTACTGAATATTAACTATCACGAATAGTTGTATGAATACTATGAAGGATCTATTGTTATATTATACTGAATGTAAATTGTCACGAATGTTTATATGAATATTGTGAAGGAGTTATTATTGTGTTATATAAAATACTAAATTGTTACAAATATTTGTATTAGTATTATGAAGGATCTATTGTTATATTGTACTAAACATTAACTATCACGAATAGTCGTATTAGTATTACAAAGGATCTATCGTTATATTATACTGAATGAATATAACTGAATGTTAATTGTCATGAATATTTGTATGAGTATTGCGAAGGATTTAATGTTGTGTTATGCAGAATGTTAAATTGTTACAAAATGCTTGTTTGAGTATTACAAAAGATCTATTGTTGTGTTATACTGAACGTTAAACTATTATGGAATGTCTATACGAGTATTACAAAGGGTTTACTATTATGTTATAGTGAATGTCAAATTGTTATGAATCATTTCAATAAGCATTACAAAAGATATATTATCATGTTATAATGATTTCATAAACTGTCTATGGAACGTTTGATTGATTACTGATTAGCTTCGGCTAATAGCATCCTAAGAGGATGACCAGAATAAATAAATAATTAGCTTCGATTAATGGCATCCTCAGAGGATGACCGAGATGAATAAATGATATAAATGATTATGTAACATCCTCCATTTCTGGGATAAAACAACAATCTCATGTCAATAAAAAAAACAGAGTAGTTAAATTTTTATATATATATATATGTATTTATGGTCTTCGTATTAACATCTACCAGAATTTCGACGGAGTCCCCCCTTTACCGGAAGGTCCCAAGTTACCGACATGTAACCTGTTTACACTTCTAACAGTTCGCATCTCATAACTTAATTCCCGACCCAATCATCCTGGGTTTCAATTCCACAATTATACTCACACCTATCAACCATAATATTTATGATATGCATTATATAACAAAAATATCATTATGGATGGATAATTTAAATAAATATAGATACATAGACATGAAATATGGATATATAAACTACAGCATTAAATTCATCCAATCATGTTTAAACATTTATTATACAAATTAAGTTATACAAACATTTTCATGTTTACAAAATACAAGGGTATACTCCCTAGAACCTAGATTTCAAAAAGGGAACATAAGTTAGGATCTACTTCTGTCGTGCATGCGATGATCCTGAAACAAAATACATATTATTACAAGGTGAATATCACAATAAATATAACAATATGAATATCTAATCATTTCAACAGGGTAACATGCATTCATATTTCATTTACTTCTCCCTTCTAGTTTTTTTTTTATTAAAATCTCTTTCTTATTCAAACTATTAATAATCGTTCCCTCTGCCACTATCAACCTTCATTCCAGACCTTATAAGATTAACGTGATTACTTTTGCTTATCACATTACCGATACCAATTTCACTGGTATCGTCATCACCACCCCATAGGAGTCGATATAAGGCGATCCCTTTACCCAGGATCCTAACATACACTAAATGTATGCTGGCCAATACATGGCGATCCCCTTACCCGGGATCCTAACATACACTAAATGTATGCTAGCCAATACATGGAGATCCCCTTACCCGGGATCCTAACATACACTAAATGTATGCTAGTCCATTCGTGACGATCCCCTTACCCGGGATCCTAACATACACTAAATGTATGCTAGCCAATACAGGGTGATTCCCTTACCCAGATCCTAACATACACTAAATGTATGCTAGCCAATACAGGGTGATTCCCTTACCCGGATCCTAACATACACTAAATGTATGCTAGTTTATGCCTCAAATCACACTTCTCATATTTCCTTTGTCAGTGATAATTTCATCACTTGGCAATTCACATAACAACTTTTCACCTTGAATACACATACATTCAGTAATTCACATTTCACATCAAAAATATATTAAATCATGGAATTTAACAAGAAAGCATAGATGTGAATCACATACCTACAATAGAAGCTCTACTCGTGCTCCCCTGCTGCTGCTGTTGCACCACGTCTATGGTCCCTCCTGCAAATCACCGGTTTATCTCATAAATTTTCCTCACTCAATGATATGTTTTATAATAACCATATCAACAACCAATAAGTCTTTCTTTCAGTCATTTCTTAGTACATTATGTTTTTCTCATTTCACTCATTATTACTGTCGTTCTTTGTCCAATCCTAGTTATCATTCCTTTCTTTATATTTGGACTATCACTATTCAACTGTTACTGTCTCGTTTTTGAACTGTTACTGTCTGACCTCTCCTCAGATTTTTAACTATATCTGGAGTTATAAAACTCCAATTCAAGCAAAATTTATGGCGTTGGAAAGGTAAGACATGAGGCTACAAGTTCTATGTTTTGAGAAGAACCCAGTTCTGCCTCTAAGATAGTCAAAATTGCTCATTAACAAACACTTGGACTGTTACTGTGCAACTGTTACTGTCTCGTTTTTAAACTATTACTGTCTGACCTCACCTTATATTTTTAACTATATCTGGAGTTATAGAACTCCGATTCAAGCGCAATTTATGGTGTTAGAAAGGTAAGACATGAGGCTACAAGTTCTATGTTTTGAGAAGAACCCAGTTCTGCCTCTATGATAGTCAAAATCGCTCATTAACAAACACTTGGACTGTTACTGTCCAACTGTTACTGTCTCGTTTTTGAACTGTTACTGTCTGACCTCTCCTCATATTTTTAACTATATCTGGAGTTATAGAACTCCAATTCAAGCAAAATTTATGGCGTTGGAAAGGTAAAACATGAGGCTACAAGTTCTATGTTTTGAGAAGAACTCAGTTCTGCCTCTAAGATAGTCAAAATCACTCATTAACAAACACTTGGACTATTACTGTCCAACTGTTACTGTCTCGTTTTTGAACTGTTACTGTCTGACCTCTCCTTATATTTTTAACTATATCTGGAGTTATAGAACTCCGATTCAAGTGAAATTTATGGCGTTGGAAAGGTAAGACATGAGGCTACAAGTTCTATACTTTTGAGAAGAACCCAGTTCTGCCTCTAAGATAGTCAAAATCGCTCATTAACAAACACTTGGACTATTACTGTCCAACTGTTACTGTCTTGTTTTTGAACTGTTACTGTCTGACCTCTCCTCAGATTTTTAACTATATCTGGAGTTATAGAACTCCGATTTAAGCGAAATTTATGGTGTTGGAAAGGTAAGACATGAGGCTACAAGTTATATGTTTTGAGAAGAACTCATTTCTACCTCTAAGATAGTCAAAATTGCTCATCAATGAACCAGACCTACTACCCTATAGGGTCTGTCATGACCCAGTCTCGGTTGGTGACCCATAATTGGAGTTCTATGACTCCAAATTGAGCAAGACCAATTTCATTAGTTAGTAAACATCCAAAACTACAATTTCTATGAAAGAACTTGATCCTAATTCCTTTATTCTCCTACCCAAAATCTCTTTGAAGATCAAGAAACAAAATTGTCCAGATTCATCACCTTTCCATTTACACAACACACGAAGTTCTTTACTTTAACAACTCTTACTTCCTTTTTTTTTTTCAATTCAAGTCTAAGAACTCAATATAAATTTACATCCAGGCATCAATTCATAATCGACTTGAAATGACTCATAAGACCAGGTTTATAATATCTTACCTGGTGCAAATCAAGGCTTCGATCCCTCCTTTTCTTTCTAATGACAGCTGACCCTCCCCTCTTCTCTTCTTGTTCAATTTTTTCTTGTTAATCCCTTTCCCACCAGGGTTTATTTTACTTATAACCCTTAATCTGGGATGAGTTCTTGAAATTTTGGTGTTTCTCTCTTGATTTGTAAAAAAAATAGGTATAAAAACTCCCTCTTTTCTTTCTTTACATAGCTGCAGATCTGTTTTTGGTGAAAATAGGAGTATTTATGCTCTATAATTATTCTTATTTGCATTTAGGCCCCATTTTCTTTAAGTGTATTCATTCTTGCCCCACTTCTTTTTAGTTTAGTTTATTTTCTTTAATTTAATCCAGCCTTGGTTTTTTTCTCGGGATTTACAGATTAGCTTCAGCTAATTGCATCCTAAGAGGATGACCGGGATGAATAAATGATTAGCTTCGGCTAATAGAATCCTCAGAGGATGACCGAGATGAATAAATGATATAAATGATTAGATTAGGCTAATGGCATCCTAAGAGGATGACCGAGATGAATAAATGATTAGCTTCGGCTAATGGAATCCTCAGAGGATGACCGGGATGAATAAATGATATAAATGATTAGCTTCGGCTGATGGCATCCTAAGTGGATGATCGAGGTGAATAAATGATATAAATGATTAGCTTCGGCTAATGGCATCCTAAGAGGATGACCGGGATGAATAAATGATTAGCTTCGACTAATGGAATCCTTAGAGGATGACCGAGATGAATAAATGATATAAATGATTAGCTTCGACTAATAGCATCCTAAGTGGATGACCGGGGTGAATAAATGATATAAATGATTAGCTTCAGCTAATGACATCCTAAGTGGATGACTGGGGTGAATAAATGATTAGCTTCGGCTAATAACATTCTAAGGGGATGACCAGGATGGACAAATGATTAGTTTCGGTTAATGGCATCCTAAGTGGATGACCGGGATGAATGAATGACTGGCTTTGGCTAATGGTGTTCTAAGGGGATAACCGGATTTGGGAGTTATAAGTTATGATGCAACCATATTATTTAATAGTTTTACCCACATTTACCTAGAATTTTGCCTATGTTTTATATATAAAATTCCTTGATATTCTTTGTTATATGTTTTGAATGCACTTTTGGATGTAAGATTCAAAAAAAGTAAATTGGAGATAATTGACAGATTTGACCTCTGATCGATATTTTGTGCAGAACTTAAGCTCTGAAGGTCAAAAGAAAGTGATTCTAGTGGAATTAGAAAGCTAACATCCATACCTTTCTATAAATATATGACAAGAAAACTAAAAAGAGAAAGAGCATGGAGATCGCAGCCTTCAAAGACAAATCTTGAATTCTATCAATGTTGACCTTTGGCCATTTTGACTTGAATATCTTGAGCTAGAGAAGTCCATTTGATGCAAACTTAATTTTTTTGGATTCCTGACTCGAATACCTATCATCATATCAAATTTCAGTAGCAAATGAGCTTATATGAGAGAGATATAATTTTTCTAAGATGTCACATGAATTCTGCTAGCAAACAGGTTTTGTGAAGAAATAAGTTCAAATTACTTCCCAAACATCCAAACCGACATCCAAGTCTTTATTTTGGAAATTTAACTCTTATATTTCCAAAGTCAAAGTTTGAGGATTTTGTGCAAGGCTATTTCCCTTTTTTTTAAGAAAATAGTTATTGAATTACTTAAATGTAAATTGTCTACTTATGTAAGGACTATTTTGTAGGAAAAGAGATATTAGGGTTTCCTATCAAATAAAAAAGAAATAAAGGAAGAGGGGGCAGTCAGCCAAGAGAGAAAAAATGCATCTTTCTCTAAAAAACCCGAAACCATGCATTCTTCTTTCTTTTTGATTAGTTATTCAATAGACATACAAGGTTAAACTATTTTTCTTGGTTACAAGGACACGGAAACCTTCGGATTTCAAAAACTGTGAGATTTATTTTACCTTTTCTTTTTAGTTTATATGATGAATGAATATGTTTGTTTTCCTATACTTATTTCTTAGAATTGTTTATTTTAATTGCTAGAGCGGACTCTAAGTTATTATTGTGAACAATTTATTGCTAAGTTTGCTATCAAAACTGGAGTTATGATATATGAACTTGTGAAGCAACTAAGTTTAATCATCATAGCGGATCTATGTTATTAATCTTAGGAAAAACATTCAATCAAGTCAAGCATGAACTGCGGACAGTTATGTTGTCTAGATTAATCAACTTATATAATTCTTAAGGCTGCCATTGAATTTTAATTACTAGTACAGACACTGTGATTGTTTGATTCTTAGGGTTAGTTATACTGCGGACCTGTTAACTAACTAATGTTAAGAAAAGATAAGGATTCAGAATATAAATTGATGTTTCGTTTCAATGATTGGTTCTGATTTTCATAGGTGGATGTTTACTTGAAACCAAGGTTTGTTCTCTTAACAGTTTTTTAATTTATTTAATTTAGCTTGATTGTTTAATTCTGCTATAGTTTAGATAATCTCAAAATCCTCCTCAATTGCATATTGTATAGCATAAAAATCTGAACTAAAACTTGCTCGTGGGATCGGCCCCTTGCTTGCTCTATACTATCTTGTTTATTTAAGCTAGGATAATTAATTTGTGCGACTGTGACATCGCAATAAGTTAGTTTTAAGAATTGATGTGTTTATGTGTACTATGTTTTGTATATATCAAGTATATGAAAGAATTACGATTGTTATGTGACACAATCATTAAGTTGATGTCTTATCTCAAGTGCAAGAGTGTCGAAGTAATAAATAACCCGACAAGACCGGGGTCGAATCATAGGGAGGTGAACTATGTAAAATTATAAACAATAAATGAAAAGGAGCTGAAGAGAACTTTTGAGATGTGATATTGATGTAAGGATTAAACAATGATAAAATAATTGTCATGGTTAGAGGATCCACTAATGGCATTTCAAACAAGTATAGTATAAATTCTTTTTATTACTTAACTGGAAACCACACACAAAGGAGGTTCCAATCAGATTATAAATTGTTAATATGATTACATTAATTATCTTATTCAACTAATGCCAATACTTGTAAATATTATTAGGTATTCATGGTGATAACTTATGTTAACAACAAAGCAAGTTCCTTTCATAGCTCAGGTGTCGGTTATACCATACCGTTGGCTATGAAAGTGTCAAGTATTTGTTATACCAAAGGTTGTACAAAACAAATCTAGATTAACCATTTAACCAGCAAGGTATTAAAAGTGAATAAGATAACAAATACAAAACATGTTAATATCAAACATTAAAGTCCATATTGAGTTTATATTATACTTATTCTTACACCATTAGTGTACCCTTTTCACCTTGACAAAATAAACTTAGCTGAATATTATGAATAAGAGAAACATAGATAAACAAGATAAGAATATAATTATGTAAGTCTAGTAAAGGAAATGAAAAGCATAAACAAGAGATTAAGGAAAATATAACATGGAATAAAACTTGAACATTACAAAATACAAATGACTCCCAGACTATACTGCGTCCTTAACCCATATAGCGAGCTTTAGGCTAATGACTCTCAGACCAGTTGGTCTTAAGGCATTGGGTGTTAAGACACCCCTTCGAGCTTAGTAACTCGGGTTGCAGATACTAATATGTAGATAGTGCAATGTTTGATTCCTTTAAACTTTTCTTCTTAACTCATGTAACAAGCATTAGGCCAATAGCTCCCAAGTCAGTTGACTTTAGGGTACTAGGTGTTAAAACACCCCTTCGAGCTTAATTGTTTAAGTTAAGAAGGCTACGAAACCAAACTTATCTACTTTTTTATTTTTTTCAATTTTATTATTATTTTTTTTTTTTTTTTTTTTTGCAAATTATATACTATCCATTTTCCTTAGTTGTTACCTTTAACAAAAGAACATAAATAATGTAATAATAAAAAATGCAACCCACAATCATATGTTAAAGTGTGTGTGTGTGAGAATGAAGGTTTAAGAATACTTGTTAAATGAGTATATGAGCAGAATTAAGTGATAACAATGTGAGAGTTTGTAAACCTGAATATTTTAAAAAGTATTCTAATAGACCTTAATAAGAATATTTACTAAGATGCGTCTCAAGAGTCAATAAAATTCTTCCTTACTCTACCATCGTAATAACAGTTTTGTCGAATGGTTTTAATAATAGCAAAAAACAGTTAGTAAGTTAGTTTTTTTTTTAATGTCAATTACTACCCTCTCTCCCCCAACCAAAACGAGACATTGTCCACAATGTCCTAAGGTAGAAAGATAGAGTATAAAAGACATCACATGAAACAACAAATATTGACAAACCTGAAACACACTTAAACAAATATAAGAAATAACAAAACAAAATAATATGCTATTAATAAAACCAAAAGACACAAGGTTTTTAAGGTTTCACAAATGAAGGCTCAAATCCAATCTAAGCTTTTTAAGGCTTTCCATAGTTGACCAATTTATGCGACTCATAGGGGGATCAATTACAGGGATGAAAGATTGTAGTTGGACGATCAAATGTTCAGCAGTATCAGCAGAGATTATGATTTGTCGTGCAAGTTATAATCATTTTCTCACATCATCACATAATTTAGCATTTCACATAAATGCTCACAAGAATTTCTAAATGTACTTGTCTTATACAATAAATTTCAGCATACATTTTGCATGTAAAATGATTAAGCACCTGGTTTTTTCAACATTTAAGAAACAAAGATCAAATTGGAGAAGTCCCCCATTTATCCTTGTTTTTTGGTCGAAACTTACATGGCCTTGGAACCCAATTATTATCATCAATTTCTCATAATTTCCAACATATTATATGTCAAATGGACCTTTATTTCTCATCCTTATTCAGAATTTTTATTTCCCCCAAACTATGTATCAACCCTAGAAGTTAAAATTTGGGGTTCTTCCAAATTACTCACCAAAATCAACATAATAAAGAAAAAGGTTAAAGAATATGTCTTACTCTTTAAAGTTTATACCCAATTTGGAGTGTTCTTAAGAATATCTTCTTCAAGCTTCTTCTTCTTCTTCCATAACCCACACTTAATCAATCAAGCTCCTTTCCTCTAAACAAGTTTTCCCTTCATAAATTTCAGCACCAACACTTTTCTCCTTTAAAATCACTCATAAAACTCTAACTCACTCTTTAGGAAGGTGTTTGTAAGCTCTCAAATGAAGAATTTCAGAAATGGTTCCCTCTCTCCCCTTATTTGTACTGTTCAACGTGAAGAGTATAGAGGAATAATGAAATTCTATCAATTTACAAAAATACCCTTAATGTGTCCATGTGTAAATTTCTGTATTTTTTATCTTAGCATCATCAGTATTGCAATACCTTTTTGAGCTCTAATTGCTCTAATATTTTAACCCAAGATAAAACAGTAAGTCTAGAAATTCTCCATAAAATGTCAGCCCGATCCAACAGTCGGATTGGGAGATATGATTGATACCGTAAAACAAGACAGATGATGTCTTTTACTTCTAAACCCGAAATTCTAAAAGCCTAGTATTCAAAGTATTAAAAAGAACATACCTTCATGATAATACATTTGCAACTATATTTTTCTTATCTTGCTTGTATTTGATAATATATAAGAATGTCTCAATAAATTCCATCCACTAGGCATGTCTACGATCCAACTTACCTGACTTTTCAAGTGTCTTAAAGATTGGTGATCGATATGAATCATAAACTCTTTAGGCCAAAGGTAATGTTGCCAAGTCTTCAAAGTCCTCACTAATACATACAACTTTTTATCATATGTTGGGTAGTTTGAAGTTGCACCATTAAGCTTTTTACTGAAATAGATTATAGGCTTTTTATCCTACATTAAATAACCTTCAATACATATACTTGAAATAACACATTCAATCTCAAAAGTTTTTGTAAAGTTAGTTAAAACAAGTAAAAGGGCCAAAATAAGCTTTTTTTATAACAAATTAAAATTTTTTCTTGTTAGATTTTCCATTTAAAACTTACTATCTTCTTTACGAGAAGCAATTATACTAAAATCTTTAACAAATCTTCTATAGAAACTAGCTAATTCATGAAACCTTCTTACTTCACTTACCATCTTAGATATAGGCCACTCTTTTATAGCCTTAACTTTAGCCTGATCCATCTCAATATCATTTGCACTAACAACTTATCCAAGAAAAAACAATCTTTTCTATGCAAAAGTCACACTTCTTTATATTAGCATACAAACTTTCCTTTCTAAGCACATCATGTACCTATCTTAAATGATCTATATGCTCATGTAACCCTTTACTATAAATTAATATATCATCAAAATAAATAACTATGAACCTACCAATGAATGCACACAATATATGGTTCATTAATCTCATAAAAGTACTAGGCAAATTAATAAGTCCAGAAAACATGACTAACCACTCATATAAATCATATTTAACTTTAAAAGTAGTTTTCCATTCATTACCTTCAATTATTAAAAATTGATGTTATCCATTTCTAAAATCAATTTTAAATAACAAACAAGATCCATGCAACTCATGAAGCATATCATTTAATCTAGGGACAAGATGTCTATACTTTACTGTTATGTTATTGATTGTTCTATAATCAATACACATTCACCAAGTACCATCTTTTTTAGATACTAAAAGTACATAAATAGCATATGGACTCATGCTCTATTAAATATGCCCCTTCAATATTAACTCATTTACTTCCTTCGAAGCTCCTTTGTTTTCTCATGATTACTTATATAGGTTGGCCTATTAGGAATGGTTGAACTTGGTACTAGGTCAATATAATGTATATTCCTCTTATAGGTGACAATTCACTTAGAATTTCATCGAGAAATACATCTTCAAGTTCCTTATTTTCACTCAACCTCACATTTTCACCATTATTTTGTAGTAAGGCATGTTCAATTTATTTTGTGTTCTTTAGCTTCAATTGATCTTCATACACTTTTCTAGGTGATAATAGTGCAAGCGTGTATGTTTTCTCCTCCTTTTCTAATGAATACCTATTTTTAAAACCATCATTCTTGGCTTTCTTATCAAATTATCAAGTTTTGTCTAATAATAGGTGTCCAACATACGTAGAAATATCATACAAAACCTCATCTTTATATCTCCCTACTAAAAATGAGATTAAAACCTATTTAGTCACCCTAACTTCTCCACATTCATTAAGTCATTAAAGCTTATACAATGTAGCATACTTAATGGTAGTTAAGTTCAACTATCTAACTAAAGTTGTGTTAGCAACATTATCTTATAAATAATCATATTGCATAGCTTTTTTTATGTGGCATCTATTATGAAATATATTCTTCCTTTTTGTGCAATATCTTCTCTTTAACAAGAACATTCAAAGATCTCTTTATAACCAAGGACTCACCATTAACAGCATATTCAACATCATTAGCATCTTCAAATGTTGGCATGCTTTCACATTCAGATTCATCACTAGGTGACTCTACTTCTCTATCATATCTCAAAATCATAATCCTTGTATGTGGATTCTATAATGCATAATTCCCAAGTCCTTGACCTAAAACACTTCATATCTCGTTTATGCTTCTACTAAACATTATTTCTTCCCTTTTTTTTTCCTTTATAAGGGTTCGACAACCTTAGGTATCTACTATTAGCTTTATTTGTGCATTACCCTCTCTCCTGAAGTTTGACTTCTAACCCTGAGATGATCTCAAATAACTGTATGGTCTTACACTACCTTTTCTTTTCAACTGTTTTTCTACCTTTATAGCCATGTGCACCATATCTTTAATTTCTATTTAATTGTGCAATTCAACCACTTTAGCAATATTTCTATTTAAACCATTTAAAAATCTAGTCATTTTGGCTTTCCTATCTTCAAAAATATTAGCTCTAGTCATTGCTATTTTCATTTTCTTAAAATACTCATCAACATTTTTAGAACCTGGAGAAAAAAATTGCAATCTATTATATACTTCCATATAGTAATGGTTAGAGACAAATTTCTTTCTCATGATTACTTTCATCTCCTCCCATGTATCAATGGGTCTTTCTCCATTACGCCTTTTACTTGTACCAAGTTGATCCCACTAAATAATAGCATAATTAGTGAATTTAACTACAGCTAGTTTTACCCTTTTTTACCTCTGAATATTGATGGCAATCAAAAAATATTCCATCTTTTTTTTCCAATTCAAATAAGCCTCTAGATCATTCTTTCCCTGAAATGTTGGAATTTTAAGTTTTATACTACCCAAATTATGATCTAAATCATCTTATCATTAAAATTCCTCTCTTAGCCGAAATCTACCACCAAACTCTCTCATTGGCCATGTCTTATATAAGGGATTTTGGTGTGTATGGGACTTCCTTCCATGATTTACTACAGCATCCTCCTTATCATCAAAGTTTTCAGCTACACTTTCATCTGGAGAAGAAAGTGCTTGTCTAGTAGGCCTTTTAACCTCTTTTTCTTTACTACTAGGAACATCATGTCTATTAATCGTCTCAGTGCTCAATTTATCCATCTTTCCCATCAAAGCCTCCATCATTATCTCCAACCTATCTTTTCTTTCTACATGATCCTTTTTTTTTTATCGTGTCATAGTGAATACATGTAATAAAGGTTAGTAGCAAAGAAAGATTCTCTCACACACTCCCTCACGAGTTTACACTCGATTTAATGTCATTACACTTGTGCTTCACACAATTCAATTAGGCTTTTCACTCTAATAATCTCACTATGACCTTAACCTTATTACTCCCTTACTTAGGTTCTAGGTAACTTAGCAACTTATTAAATAATCAATTAAAATAATGTAATGACTTTATAATAATAAAGACTCAAGTGTCAAGGAATATATGAAATTAATCAAAACAAAACTTGAGGATAAATTTATGAATAACAATCTAAATTCGTGCAAAATATAATGATGAAAAAAAGACATGAAATAAAAGCAATGGAGTTATATTAAGGATTCAAAGAAAACTAACTAATTCAAGAAGTCAAAATTCAACTTCAAGAATCTCAAGAAAACAATTAAAATAAAGCAAGAAAGATTTATACTAACTAAATTTTAATGAAACAAGGCAAGATAACCCAAGAAAAAAAAGAATTCAATTTGGCAATACCAAGATTTGGTACGTATCTACTCGAAAAAAATCAAGAAAATATTCAAGAAACTTTTGGATAACCCTAAAATTCAAGGGCTTGTATTCGGTTATGCCCTAACTTGTCAATTCAATCAATTCTTGCAATTCTTTCTTCTTTTTTTATCCATGTAATTCAGCAAGAACGAGATTTCTTTTTAATTTTTTTTCTCTAGGCCAAAATCAAGAAAGATAAAAGATCAAGATCAAGAACACAATTTTTCTTTGTTATATTCATCAAAATCAAGAATCTAAGTAAGATGATTTTTTTTAATACAGGGTTTGACACAAACTTTGAGATAATAAGAGAAGAATAGACTTTTATATATATATATATATATATATATAAACAATACCCTATCCAAAACTGGAAAGAAAGAAAATCAAGAAACAACACGAACTATAGATTAAAGGAATACAACCTGATAATAACACAAGTCTGATACCACCTGATGCGAACACACTCCAAGATAAGCTAAAATTAAATTTGAATGGTTTGCAATTTGACCCAACAAACCTGCCTCAAAACACCAAAGTTACATGCAATAATCACTCTCACCTTACGTCTATAAAGAGACGTGAACAAGTACTATAAAATCATTCTGAATTTGATCAATTCTTTAAAGACCCTTTTATTTCAATCAAGAATTTAGTATGAAAATCTCTTAACCACATAAAACATAACATGAATGCTGATTTCTTTATTAAAAAAAATAGTTTTACCTCAAAAAGTCTTTACAAAAGAGTTTTTATACTAAAAAGAATTATAAATATAATAATGTATTCCTAATAAATATGGATAAACCTAATAAATAATAATATTCCAACAAACCAAAATTTAAATAAAGACCCTAAATATATCTAAAATTCTAATAATAACTAAAAGATAAATAAAATAACAACCCAACTAATTTAAATATGATTAAAGTTGTTTTTGTAATCTAGTGACAAAATCAAAGGCCACCATGTAATGCATGGTTCTCTCTCGTACTAATAAATTAAAAGGTGTAACATGTATCACTAGAAATCTATAGATGTCTACTATTCAACGCAACTAGAATCGCATTAAATTTTCTTTTGTAGCTTTAGTTATGACCAAAACAATAGCTAAAGGTTAAAATTAGCATATTTGAATCTTTTTATTCCAATCTTTTTATAATGTCTGAATGCTTACCTACAAGTCATTCTTGAATATGAATTAAATTAATCAAAGCTTATACTTTAATATCTTCTTGAAGTTAGCCCATGTGTCTTGAAAAAAGTCTATTGAAAACCTATTTGAACCTCTTAGCCCTAAGTCTTGTCATTGGACCAACTAGAACCTCTAATGGGTCTCTCAGTGTTGCTTGGATCACATTAAATAGGCTTTTGCAATTGATTCTAAGATGACTCTTACAAATTTTTATTTTCTTTTTTAGTCTCAAAAAACTCTTGCAAATCTCTCACAATTGAGTCTCAAGGGACTTTCAAAAATATTTCTTCATTCTTGCATCCGAGACTCTTGCAAATCTTTCTTTACTTTTTGTCTTAAAGGACTCATAAATATTTCTTTACATTTGAATCCCAAAGGACTCTCGTAAATTTTTCCATGTGTTTTGAGTCTTAGATGACTCTCACAAATCTTTCTTTATTCTTGAGTCTCAAAGGACTTTTTCAAATCTTTCTTGCGATCGAGTCTCAAAGGAATCTCGTAAATTTTGCTTTAATTTTAAGTTTTAAAGGACTGTTGCAATCTTTATTTACTTTTTGAATCTTAAAGGACTATTGCAAACTTTTCTTTATTTTGAAGTCTCAAATGACTCATGTAAATTTTTCATCGATATTGTCTAAGAGGACTCTTGTAGATTTCTATTTATTTTTTTTAGTCTCGGATGACTATTGCAAACTTAATTCCAAAACATTACTTTTATGAATTCGAATCCCAAGTTATTCTTTCAAATTTTAATTCTTAAAAATAGTTACCTCTCGATTTGACCACCTTTCAAAAAATTTCCATGTATTTTATGTTTTCTTTACGAGCTTTCTAAACAAAATCTATTAAAAAAGCTTCTTCTTCTTTTTTTTTGTAGACTTAATATCGTAAGTATTTTAAAGAAGGGTCATAACCTAGTTTTTTGCCCCTTAAATATCCACACAAAAAATTAAAAAATGAAACAAAAATATATAAGGAATGAAATTGAGATGTATTGAGAAAAGTGTTGAAATTGGCTAAATAATTGGAAAGCTAATGACTAAATTAAGAAAAGTAGAAAAAATAAGGGATTATTTTAATGCAATAAATGAAATTGAATGAAATACTAAGAACCAAGTTGAAATTGAGAGAGAGAGAGAGAGAGAGAGAGAGAGAGAGAGAGAGAGAGAGAGAGAGAGAGAGAGAGAGAGAGAGAGAGAGAGAGAGAGGAGATTTACTCAAAATAGAAGGGAAAGAGATAGAGAATGGTGTGATAGAGAAAGAAAAGAGGAAATAATGTTTGAGAGTGTGGTAGCGATTGCTTTTCAAAGTGTTTTTCACTTGAAAATGAATCAAAATAATGTTTTTTTTATTTTTAAAAAAAATATTTTTGATATCAGCGCATCAAAATAATCTGAAAACAACAAAAAAAATATTAATTTGAAGTAAAAAAATTATTTTTAAAAAAAATACTTTTAAAACGCAAAAACAAATAGTCCCGAAGATATGGTTTGTCGTAATGTGTTGACAACAATAGGTTTATAGAGTAGAAAGAGGATAATATAAATTGGACATAATTATTATGCCAACACATAAAACCAATTTACAAGGCTTGCACTCACTCAAATATTTAACCTTCAAATCAATAGATTTTATAATCTTCAAAGCAGATGTGTCTAATAAGAAATGGATTAAGGTGAATAGCATAGGCATACATACCATTATTTTTAAATTAATAGAAGCTAAATTGTATGGGGATTTCATTGTAGCTTTACACACAGATTATTATGGATTAATACAGTAAAATTACTTTTTTACCCTTGAGTAGCTTAAATTTAAGCCTTTGATCTAGGGGTGTTTTGGTCTTTTCCTCTAACTCAGTGATCATTAAAAGATTGTTTGGGGTGTGTGTGTCTTTTTAAATTTTTTAACATAGTGAAAATACTTTTTTACCTCTAAAGTCAACAAAATTTAGAACTGTTGACCAAGGGCTTTCTTGACTTTTCACAATATTCGTAACAGTAAAAATACATTTTTTCCCCTTAAGATAAAAAAAAAAGAAGAAGAAGAAGGCTCCTGAACAAGGGTATTTCAAGTTTTTTCAATTTTCATGTACAGTAAAATAACGTTTTATCCTTAAAAAAGACTAAAAAAAGCTGTCTTTTGGGAATATTTTGGTATTTTCACTTAGGTATTTTGTGTTATTAAAAGAACCATGAGGGGTGTTTTGGTATTTTCACATTTTATTTTTATTTTTTAATCAAAAAGTTATTTGCGCGTGTTCCACACGCACCAGCGAGTGGTCGGCGTCCGTGCCATTCAAGTGGCACGTGTGACGCCGCTTGGTGGCCAAATTTGATCATTCATCGTCTCCCTGGATACATTGTCATGCCCTCTTCCACATGTTGTGGCACATGTAAGCTTATAATAGTTGGATTGCTGTGAGTGATCGATTTTTTTCTTTCTTTCTTTACTCTCTCCTGACAACTAAAGTGCACAATTATCCTCTTCTTTTGTTGTTATTCAATTTCAGTCCTCATTCTTTGAATTTCTAATTTCATTCTTATTCCTTTTATAGAAGTTTTGTTTTTTTTTCAATTTTGTCCTTCAATCATAATTTCTTATATGTTTTGTTTTTCATTTCAGTCCTCATTCTTTTAATTTCTTATTTTGTTTTTATTCCTTTTATAGTTTTAGTCCTCCTAAATCCGTCCTATTTTTTGTTGGTGTTTCATAATCCATCCTCTTTGTTTTGATTTTTTATTTTGGACTTTTTCTCTTTTATTTGAGTTTTATTTATATACAATTTAACCCTTTAATTCTAATTTGTGTATATTATTTTTTCAATTTGGTCCTTCTACTTTTGATTTCTTATTTTTTTTCCTTAGCTCTTTTTTCAAAGTTCTTATAGTTTTTAATTTTTACTCTTCAAATCAAATTTATGAGTTTTTTTAATAGTAATAATATTTTTTTAAAATTTATTATTATTATTATTATTATTATTATTATTATTATTATTATTATAGTATAGTAATAGTTTTTTTAATAGTAGTAGTAATAGTTTTTTTAATAGTAGTAGTAATTGTGGTTATAACGGTAATAATAATAATAATAATAATAATAATAATAATAATAATAATAATAATAATAAGTAGTAGTAATAGTAGTAAATAGAATAAAAATAGTGATACTATTAATTACAGTGGCGGTGATAACAATTATAACAATAATATAAACAATAATAATAATAGCAATGATAGTAACAACGATGATGATAATAATAACAATAATAATAATAATAATAATAATAATAATAGTGATCATGATAATAATACTAATAATAATTATGATATTACTTATTGATAATAGTAATAATGGTGGTAGCTATAATGATAGTGACAATATTAATAATGATAATAATAACGATGAGAATAGTAATTGTTATAATAAGAATGGTGATAATTCACTATTCGATGTTATATTTGTTGGGAATTGAGTTTCGTTGTTTTTTATTGATGGTAATTTTTATCTAATCCTGAATTACTAATTCGAAAAGTTTACACGGCTTGACAATCATTTTTATTTTTTGTTATTTTTTTTAATTTTATCGTTCAAGATTAGTTTTTAAAAATATAAAAAAATCATTCAATTTTTCTTTAAACCTATTAAATAATCAATTCATATCAAATTAACTCTTAAAAATTTATTGTTTTACTTGAATTTATAGCATTGTAAAAAAAACTTGTACTATGAATAACTAAAAACATGGTTCGGCCCACAATGAAATACGGGAAATGAACTAGTAGAAATGATAACGTGTATAGCTCAGCTACAGAACCTGAAATTCGGAGCAGCTCTTATCTACTTACACGGGTGCATGTCATAGAAGACTTCATAGTTTCAACCTGGAAAACAAATAAATTTTAGCTCGTTTGCCCTGTCCTATTGTATCAAAGATCTTCGTTGTAGCATGGTGATGTTGCCAAATTGCAACATGTTCTAAGGTTTACTTATTCACTACTGGTTCCACTAATAAGTTTTTCTTGATACAATTTATGTTAGTTTGACTTTAATTTGCAAGTGTTTTCAGAGTGGATTCTGGAACAGTTTTTACACAAATTCAATTGG